>OGWP01000069.1_pt1 | contig 10365 bp, 13 predicted proteins | sample 1576051 | NCBI WGS metagenome assembly OGWP01 (sample SAMN07581524, study PRJEB24739) | freshwater metagenome | reverse complement strand
CATCTGCACCTCGTTGGCTGATGCGATGCTCGTTTCGATGCCGATTCCAAGAGCCGCAAGGCAGCGACCAAAGGCAGAGGTTTCGCAGTTCTCGACGTAGGAGGTCTTGTTTATCATGGACGAGGTGCGGTCCTCATGGGCGTGGCCTGTTGCCCTGATGCGGCCTTCTGCATCCTTGATGACGGCACGAATGCAGCAACGGTCTGGTTGCAGGTCAACGAGTTCCGATTCGATGCTCCATCCTGTGTAGGCTTTGTCGTTGCGGAAGTACAGGAGGCGTTGGTTTACTTCAACGTAATCCTTGCCTTTGATGTTGGTGGTTTTGAACTTGTGCATGGTTTAGGGTTTAGAGGGTGACAAAATAATAGGTTTCAACAGGGTTGCCGTACGGGTCAAGTTCGGTAACTTCCGAATACTCTTCCCAACTTTGGGCATCTGCGCCATGTGGCGTTTGGTGTTTGCAATCAGCCATAGCTTCTTGCAGGGTGTCGCAGGCGGGAAAGCATTCGCTTGCCCTCATGTATTGCGACCAGTTGATGACTTCAAATTTGTTCATGGTTTAGGGTTTAGAGGGTTTTGAGATAGGTGATAATAAAGCGTACGAATATCCAGTAGAAGCCACCAGCGGCGGCGAGGACTAATGGTATTGCCTATGTGGCGTATATGCAGGTTATCATGGATGACGTGTTCCACCTTCTGGATGAGATGTCTGCTAGATATGAGATGATGGCTGCTGTAGTTGATGAGAGGATCAGACACCTTGATGAGTTGGAGAGGGAGATGAATGAGTTTGGACTTGGGTTCCACATGGGTGATGAATATGATGATGACGATGAACTGGATACTAGTGACCACCATGTTCATTTCAATGACGATGTGGTGGTAATTGGTGATCATGAGGAAGTGGAGGTATATGATGATGACGATGATGACGACACCTCTTCTCAGTCATCCAGTGTGACTATTCGTTATTACACCCATTGGAGCCACATGTTTCAACCTCATGACTCTGACAGTGATACTGAGACAATCGTCGATGAGTGGGATGATCCGCACAGGACTCCTACGTATACATCATTTCTTGAGGATGAAGCTAATTACCTCGAGTGATTGCTTTTGACAGCAGACTAATTTTTTCTGGCCCTTGCGGTCAGTTGCTTGTGTTTGATTGTCGATTGCAGATATGATGACCAAGAGGCTTATCGAGATCAAGGAGGGGGAGCAGGCAACTCTGATGGTGAGATCTGGTCATCATGTGACCTTGATCTTTGGTCAGATGTTGATGGATGTGTTTGAGAGGGATGGCATGCTTTTCACTCGTCAGGGTAGGATTGAGGATGATGGGAGTGAGACACAGCTGGTGGATGATGACAATGCTGAGACTCAGCCATTTGATGAAGAGTTCATCACTCCTCAGGATACCCAGGAGGTGATTCATTTTGCTGGTGGTACATTCCAGCAAGTGAATGAGAAGCATGCCTCTCGTCTTGAGATGTCTGATATGGCTCTTGAGTTAGAGCATGTGAAGGAGGAGCTTGGTTTTGGGTGTGGTGGTACTCAGTTGGATATCTTTGGTGGGGATACCCAGCTGGATGGGTATATCAGTGGCAGTGAGACGGAGTCTGATGTGGATGATGAGTTGTATGATAGTGGTGGTGGTGATACTCAGATTGAGAAGGATGATGGAATGTATACTCGCAGTGGCCTTTACATCCCCAAGTACCTGCGCTAATATAAACTTGCATGCTTTCTTTTCAGATGAACGACCTGTTTGCTTCTTCTTCTTCTGCTGCTGATCCTGATGAAGGCTTGGACATGGACTACCTGGATGACCACATGAGTTCCTTCGTGGATGGTCTCTTCAAGAACATGGCTGTGTTGGCGTTCAAGAAGGATGACATCGACATGAGAGTGATGATGGTGGATACCGATGATGTGGTTGATTTCGTGGAGATGGGGATCTTTTCATCCGTGGATAACTTGACCTACCGCAAGGCAGTCAAGAATCCCATCAGTGATCCGAGGTGTCCCTATTTCATGATCATCATGCAAGACCACAAGGCCCATAAAGAGTTGGTGAACTACCACTTCAAGACCTTTCTTTATCAGACTGGTCTGTGGTCTCCTGACTTGGATGGGTGTTGTGGTTCTGCGTTGGTTGTGGGAATGGCGATGGCTGAGGATTCTGATGACTGGATACAAGTTTCTATCCCAGCGGACTACCATGCTATCCCCATCGGCATCAACTACAGTCATTCTCCAATTCAGAAGAACTGGGACCCATCCAAGATTCCTGAGATATGGGAGCAGCTTGCAAGCATGGATGAGGAGGAGAGGTCCAGGTTCCAGTACGACATTGTTCGAGACTATCACGCGAAGCCCATCATTCAAGGTATGGAGTTTCTTTCTTCAAACCTTCCTGATGAGTTGCATTGGCATGTTATTAAATATCTTAGGAGTCCTACTGGGGAGCTTGTCCACAACCACATGGAGACGGTCAAGGCAATGGTGGCTTACTGGAATCGTCATTTTCGGAATGTCCTGTTCAGCCCTGGTCCGTGGTGACTTCAAGCTTGGTCTCAGTTGCATGCGATGCAAGGGCGATGGACGCAATGCCAGGAGTAATTGCTGCATGAAGCTCGACTGCACCAACTGCTCTCGTGCTACTGAGGGGGTTGTTGTCTGTATGCCGAGTCCCCAAGAGAACATGTACCGCGGCCACGAGACCCAGAAGGACATCTTCATTGGTGCACTCAAGTTCAACAACCTGGCCATGTACCAGTTGCTGTGCATGAAGGCCAAACTTGGTGTTCCCAAGAAGGTGACTGGATCCAAGTTCATGAACAAGAGGGATGCCATTCTCAAGATCAAGTCCCAGATCGAGCATCTGACCAACTGCTACAAGCGGCCTTCTTACAAGGATGTTCAGTCGTCTCCCTATCACATCAAGGAGCTTATCAAGATGGGGTCTATGTGGAAGATCGAGTGGATGGAGGGGGGGAATTATGATGTGGAGATGAGTGAGACTTATAGGATGTCGATCTGTGATAAAGACTTCATCATGAATAGCCATACCAGGGAGAGGTATGCCACATTGCCCAAGTTGGCGGATACAATGTGGCTGGAGAACAGAGAGGATGCTTATCATACATGGGTTAAGAGCATTGAGTATCCTGGCCACATTGCTGAGATGGCCACTGGGTGTCTGATGGGTGGTGGACCTGACATCAAGATCGTGATGGTGCGCATGCTGACTATCGTCGTCAGTTATGAGTACTTGATCACGGGGACTGTTGTATCGTTTGACTAGTAGTATTATTATGGATGGTAATGGTAATATTCACCAAAGACAAACAACAATGGTTCTGGAACAAGTCACGCCTTATCTTAAAAAGCTCATGGCAACCTGGGGTGTCCCTGTTAGCGATAGTGTTACATATGATAGTGCTGAAGATACGATAAACATTACTGATGGATTCAAGATAACATCTGAGATAGTGGATTGTTTATACATAACAAATCTATCAGAAATAACCACACTTGGTGGTCGTACGATTACATGTGGTGACACACGACCAACGACTGCTAAGGCTGGATCTCTTCATTTAGACACGACTGGAGTCTTGTATATAACGACTGCTGATGATACATGGGCTACTATAAGTCATACTTAAACCATAATTATGGAGAGTATAAGTAATATTCACCAAAGACCAACACAGGATGCCATCATTGCCGAACATATCAGGTTATAGTAATACAGGTGGTATTACGAATTTTAATATTAAAAATCTAGACGTAGTTAGTCTAGATGCTGACTTAGTAAGTACAGCAGATCTTGTCATTGATGGGGTTACTGTTGATTATGCCAAGGTAGTTGCGGATATTACCGATCTAGATACTAGGGTAGATACTATTGAAACCCATTTTCCAACTGTGGATGCAAAGGTTAATATGGAAGTTACAGGTGATGTCTCATGCGAAGACATTGTAGCTACAGGAAATGCGACTATAGGTACTAGTTTTTTATTAGCAGATTCCTCATATAAATGCTTAGGAATAAACCATGTTCCAACAAATAATACATACGGTTTATATTGCATGAAACCGATTTATAACGGTAGTAGTTATACAGGAAATGGAAATATTAACATCGTCAATTATTCTATGAATAGTAAGAATATAGTTGTAAATACGTCTCTTCTAAAGACTGACTCCACAAATACAAGAGTAGGTATCAACAACGCTTCTCCTGCATACACGCTTGATGTTGGAGGTAACATGAACGTAATGTCCGGGTCAGATTATAAGATCAATGGAACATCTGTTCTGAATGCTACTACTCTTGGTAGTGGTGTGGTGACATCCTCGTTGACTAGCATAGGACAGCAGACTAATGGTGTAGATATCGTCACGGGACAGGCTTATAAGATCAATGGAACATCTGTTCTGGATGCTACTACTCTTGGTAGTGGTGTGGTGACATCCTCGTTGACTAGCATAGGACAGCAGACTAATGGTGTAGATATTGTTACGGGACAGGCTTATAAGATCAATGGAACATCTGTTCTGAATGCTACTACTCTTGGTAGTGGTGTGGTGACATCCTCGTTGACTAGCATAGGACAGCAGACTAATGGTGTGAACATTTCTACTGGCCAGGCTTATAAGATTAATGGAACATCTGTATTAAATGCTACAACCTTGGGAAGTGGTGTGACTAACGCATCTCTTTCAGCTGTAACTCCATCAGGTGGAACGTTTAACCTTACTGGGGATGCCATAACTAGTGGATATATGTATCAGAATAATCCTATGATGGCGTATTATAGAGGTACTTCTGCTCAGAGTATTGGTGGAGCTTCATGGACTGGTGTGGCATGGCCATATAATGAAATAGGAACAACATCACTTGCCACAATGGGTCTTAGTCTTGATGCCACTAATTGTATTTTCACTAACACTAGCGGTTACCCAAGGAGATATACTATCACATGCAAGATTATCTGGGCAAAAACTCTAGATACAAACTTTCTTTTGGCAAGAATAGTAGCAAAAGGTAGAAGACTTGCTTATTCTCAGATAAAAGGAATGGGTACAACAGCTGGTGATGATTATCCAGAACAAACATTAAACTTAAGCGTTGTTCTAGCTAATAACGAGACTTTTACAGTTGATGTTTACTGTAAGTTAGTTGGAAGTTTAAATATTAACCCAGCATCACCATCCCCAGCAAGTGCATATGTGAGCTATCTTCTTATATGTCTTGATTAATCAAGAGTGTATAGGTTGGGGTATAGATGAGGAACTTTCGTGTATCCACTCTCTTGGAGTGTATGAATATGCAGAGCTCATTACTATGTCTTGCTGAGGATATTCGTAGCCTATGAAGTTTTCTATGCTGTGAGTACTTAAAGCCGTTGTAGGAATGTGAACCTGTTTCATCTTCTTGCTGCTTTGTCCTAAATAAGATACGACATCTCCTTGTGTAGTAATATTCGTAAAATTACTATAAGTTCTATTTTTAAGGGGGTCTCTTAATCCCCACCCCGGATTAAACCCTGTTGCTTTTAAACCTGTTTTCCTGCTTACATACGCGCTTTGAGCACCACCAAGAGAATACCCAGTCAAACTAACATTTTTACTTCCGTACTTTTCCATTGCAAGTTCTGCTGTTCGTTGTGCATTTTTAAACCTGGTGGCTTTATCTTGAAGTCCTGCTAATATCATAAAATCTGTCCCAAGGTCGTCTAACCATGTTTCATTGCTTTTGAGGTTGGTTCCTCTGTATGCAACTTTAGCCCTTATCCCTTTAGAATAAACGCTCCTATTTTGGTTAGATAATTCCGTGTCTAGTTTCCACCCATGAACTTCTGGTGTTCTATGATATGCCGCCTTGGAAAGTGAAGCATCTATTTCAAGCTCTGGAGTCTCGTTTAAAAACGATTTAGGTTCTGGTATCATTCTGTGGTGTATATTAAATCTATATACTATTATTTAAGCAAACACTGCAACAGTCTGAACAGACGGCTGTGCGTTTACCCCTCCCGAAGCTCTACTGAATGCTACAGACGTGTTCCTCGGGCCACCACCTCCACTGTAAGTTTGAACAGGAATATCTGCTGCTGGAGGTAGATTCATGAGCCCAATCGGAGCAGACGAAGGAGGAAGAACGTCTAGCGTCCACGATCCATCATAAAACTGCTGTGGAGAAGGTCCGTGAGCTGGATGGGTACCAGCCCCAGAGTATCCTACGGCAGTAACCTGAGGAGTATGGGCATCATTAATTTGATGCAAAGAATCTTGACCCTGAGGACCAGTAGAAGGAGCTACATCAACGTTATTAATGGTACCGCTATTTTGATTATCTTGTCGTGGTGCGGTAACTGGAGTAAAGCTCAACCTAGTTCCTCCTGTAGGCTGAACTGGAGTAGGCATATCTCCAAATTGTCTTACTGGTGCACTGTTATCAATGCTTGCTACGTGCTGCTGGAGTGCTAGATCATTATCAAGAAATCCAACTGAAGCACGCTCGTTTATCCTGGAAGATGCGCTACCACCCCTGCTCTGCAAATATTGATTGCGTGGCAATGTTGCGGCGGCTGTTGATCCCTCCATTCTTGACTCCCAAAAGGGTTCAGCGGTAAATGACGATGTAGTATTGACACTAGGCAGTCTTGCAGGAGTAACTTGAGTGTAACTATTAGTACCTTGCTTGATAGTCACTGTACTCCCCAAAGCCTGAATGCTGTAACGAGAAGCATTGTTATGTATATTGCCACTAGAAAACCCAGTGGTTGAAAACCCGTGGTCATATGCTCCTGGTACTCCAGTAGTAGGATATCCTGATACTCCATGTGGTGAAATCTTGAAAGAGATTATTGGTGCAGGTGGCTGTTTGGGAGTATCAAAACGTTTAGACAGCTTGCTAGTCTTAGATGACTTACTCTTACTCTTCTTTGCGCGTGGCATTCTTGGTGTGTCTATGGTGAATATTAACAGATATAACCATAATAATAATATCCAATGTCAATCTCAACCCTCCCTCGAGAAAGCGATAGTCTTTGCTGGAACTGCTGTCATCATTTTGGCTGCCATCCTGTGTTACTGCCCTCCAGCTCTATTGCCAAGCCTTTTTCTGTCGTTTTTCGCGGTAACTTCTGTTCTTTTAACTGCGCAAAATCGTACCACCAAGGAGCAAGAAACCTCCGTAGTAAAGGAGAAACAACGCACATACTTACTATGATGGCCTTTCTTATGTACCACCGCCCCGTATTCTGTCCCATGAAGACCAACAAAAAACACAACTGTGATTGTCCCTGTTTAAATATTTACCATGGTATACCACTAGCAGAACCTAAAGAGGTCCTGATAAATTTTGGTGGAGAGAAGACCATACAAGAGTACAGAAGAGGGTTTTTAACAATCCAGGACTATACACTGTTTGAGTATTACATGTTAAATAAAACATCATTAATCATGTTATCAATCAAGTCAACAGTAAAAGAACAGCAAACAGAAGAGGATGATAAAATAAAACCAGTTGTTCATAAGAAGACCTTAAAGTATAAGAAACTACTTACATAACAATCTACACCTCCATGGGATAGTCCATGATGTACTCTGAGTTGTCTATCTTAGTCCGCACATCGTTAGCTGGGAAGACCAGCCCACGAAGAATATGAAGCTGGATACCAAACCTCTCTCCATACCTATAATAAGACAACTTAATCACTGGGATAATATGAGACCCAGCAAGGATATTAGCAGGAAGAATCGGGATAAGACTACCATCCTCATCCTGGGTAAACAAGTCAGCATCCGATACATCTATATCCACATCCCCCTCCTTGATGCGCTTGGTGGACAGCTTGCATCTCAGCTCATCTGGATACAAGGCTGGGTCGTTGGCAGGCTTGATAAAGTCGTCATCGAACGTGAAGCGAGCCGATGAAACCGCTCCAGTGCGAAAACTGCCAGGATCTGCCCATATGCTGCTCTTCACCTTCTCTGCCACTCCATAAAGCCATTGCTCGAATTGGTATGCCTGTTGGTCGGCTGCACCATTCATGGCAAACACCACACGATTCCAGTTGCATCCAGAGAAGCACACGCGCATCTTAGGGGCAGTAACCACAAGATCGCGAAGCCCATCCGCTGTCCTCTCCTTGATAGCACCCCTGACCCACTGGGCTTGACGATCCTTAGGCTCCCAAGGAGAAAGAACTCGAAGATTCTGGATACGCTCATTGGTCCAATTGGTGAAGTACTCGGCGGTATAAGTCATGATAGTCCTGTACACACCAATAATTAGCGCTTTTTTCTTCTGGGTTTTCTTTTAATGGCAGCACTAGTTTCATGGGTGGTAGATGAGGTTTCTGCGGCATTGTCCGTCACTGGGATAACTGTCTGCTGTTCGCCCTCCTTCTTCGGCTCCGCTTTCTTATCAACCGCGACTGAAACTGAATCTGAAGTTGGCGCCTTATTTCGAATTTGGTACCAGTGTTCAAAGTTTTTTGAAAATACAAGATTTGGATCTGTTTGACTTAAGTCAACGGCTAGAAATGAATGGAACTCCTCTGTTGCATTTTCAAACACAGCGATGAATTCCTCTTGATCTAGCAGATGGGAACATTCCTTGTAGAGATCGTCAATACACGTCTTATCATGAGTAGAGAATAGACAAATCAACGAACAGTTTTGTCTTACTACTCTTGACAAACCTCCATGCAAAGACTGGCAGATAATGATCATGGATAAGGATACGCCTCCAGCCAAATGTCTATGTCTTAAACATAGAGAGACAAACCACGGCTTATCTAGGATTTTCATATGACTTAAATCGTCAAGTAATAGACATGGTCTAGGCCACGGCGCAGGATCTTCAAGTGGTTGGGCATCCCTTTGGTCCAAAAGGAATTCCTGTCTTACGGTTAATACTTTGTTTTCCAGAAGAGCTTTATACGCCTCTATGTACTCTTGGTCTTCCTCATACTTCTCTTTGGCGGCTTTTAATACATCTACTATAGCTTTTATGATTTCGTGTACATGATCTGATGTACTTGCAGTAAAAACGTTATCTTCCGGGACTTCCATGTGGTCCCATAGATGCTTCTGACTTTCTGCTGTGGGGCTTATCACAAACACTAGATCCTTTTGGAAAACTGGGGGGTTGTGATGTATGTAATAGCTCATGAGCCGTACAGCCGCAGTAGATTTTCCTTGCCCACGTTTTGCAACATACATTCCAAGAATAGGGGCTTTGGGAACACCGTCTGGCAATGGGATTCTATGTTTTTCGTTAGGATGGTGCGGAACCTTACCAAGATTTACCTTTTTCTCGTTAGTGCTCATCTTTGGTGAATATTACTATAAGGTAACATAATATTACATCCAGTTAATACTCTTCTGTGGGATAGGAGCAATCATTGGCTGAGTCTCCATGTTATCATCTGAACCTGAGTAATCGTCATCATCAGATTCTTTTTGAACTACAACAGGCTTAGGCTTCTTGGTATACTTTCTCTTTTTGGGTGCAGCCGGAGGAGGAGGAGGCATCTCTTCTTTAAGACGTAGCAAGACTAGATCAGCAATTCTCTTAGCAGATGTTGCATCCATATCCTCCTTAGATGGCAATGGAGTTGGCGGACGTGGAGTAGGGGGCCTTTCGATTTGTTGCTTGGGTGGTGGTGTTGCTGGGGTTTCCAGGTTCACTAGTTCGCTATTTTCATTGGCCATTTCTTGTGCTTCCGCCTTTTCCTGTCTCCTCCTCTCGATATTCGCCATCCTCTTCTCCCTTCCTTTAAGGAATGCTAGTCTTTGTGCCTCTGTAAGTACTCTCTTTGGCTTCGTGATCTCAGTAGCGGTATTATTGTTGTTTGTGTTCTCCATTGCAGATAATCTAACAATCAAAGACATCAACACAAGAATGAGTGACCAAGATAAATGGGCGCATGCGCAATCTGCTGAGAACATAGTTGAAAGAAAGAGTCGCAAGGCAGAACTTGATTTAATGAGGGATCTATTCAACGACCGTCTTCCTGTGGGAGACGATTTGGATGTTATTAACAAGTATCTGGATGATGTGGAGCAGATAATCGAGAAAAATGGAACCATCCACAACGAAGACTTCCCAGAAGAACGAGAACTTATCGACCCAGAAACAGGAAAACCCGTTCCATACAGATACTACGCGCCTTCTATACTTAAGCAGCGAGCTTCGCAACGACTCGGAACCGATAGGAGTGCCTTTGAAGGCGTCCATAAGTGTATCACCAACTCACAAGATATGGATCCTACCCCCCCTACAAGAAGGCGTAAGTCAATATCAAGTGAATCTGAGAAACTTGAACATCTTTCACACAT
>OGWP01000068.1_pt1 | contig 10373 bp, 20 predicted proteins | sample 1576051 | NCBI WGS metagenome assembly OGWP01 (sample SAMN07581524, study PRJEB24739) | freshwater metagenome | reverse complement strand
TGTAGTAACTGTTGCTGCGCCTGCGACTCTTGTAGGACAAGTTGTGGTAGTTGCTGAAGTTGAGCTAGTTTTTCATTATTTAATGTAAGTTCACTGCGCCTGTTTTCTAAAGCTGTTGCATCTAATGATAGCCGTTGATATATGGCAGGCACGGCAAGCAAGTAATGCCGGCGGTATTTCACCAGATTTTCAACCTTCGCCGTACCGTATGGGTAATACCCTTATGGCGCGCGTGCGTGGTTTGCTTGCGGATCACTTAGCCCCGGGCGGTCAAGTAGGGTGAGTGCTATTTCCACCCTGCGGGGAACAATCGCGACTGCGCTAGTGGATAACGCTGTGTGGCAGGTGTTTTCCTTCCCACCTACCACACCGCTTGCTAACAGCATAATTGTGCAGCCCGGTGACCCATACATTGAGCCTTCTAATGACCATTACTCAACTGTAAAGCCACGTGTGCATTTCAAATTGGTAGTTATAGCGCCTTTATTTGATAACCAAGGAAACCTTATTAACATTGAAGATTTTTATTTGAGATTGGTGCAGAAACTTGATGCATCCACGATTAAGTATTCTTTGGGGACATTTTCAGCACCGGCAGTTTTATCGGGCAACGGTGGCGAAATGTTAACCGGAGAAGTTACAATTAGCGTTCTATCAGATTGGAGTTAGCATGACCGACACAGAGAAAGAACGTGAGCGTTTTCTGATAAAAATCGGTCAGATTGCGCCAAAGCCAAAGGCTGAGCCAGAGGCTACAACCAAACCAGTAAAGAAAGATAAGGAGCAGCCAAATGGCGATAACACTAAACACTAGTCTTGGCGTGAAAATTAACAGCGTTGATTTCAGCGATTTAATAACTTCAGCCACACTAAACTATGCATTTGATGAACTTGAAGTCACTGCAATGGGAGATTCTGCACACAAGTATGTGAAGGGGCTTCAATCTGGGACCTTTACCGTGTCGTTTATCAATGACGGTGCATCCAATGAAATTCTTGATACACTTCTAACCGGATGGGGAACAAACCTTGCAGTTAAATTGCTACAAGAAAAAGCCGTTGCGGTAAGCGATACAAATAAATTGTACAGTTTTGATATTCTTGTCAACAATTTAACCCCCATTAACGGCACACCGGGCGATTTGAGCACGCAAGATGTGACTTTTACAATCAATGGTGCAGTTACCGTAGCAGATTCGGGCACATTCTAGTAGAAAGAAAAAGGGCACAAAATGGCAGCAAGTCTAAAAATTGTTAGGGCAGATGGTACGGAGTCAACTCACGAAGTTACACCGGCCATAGAATATGCTTTTGAGCAATACGCCAAGAAGGGTTTTTACAAAGCCTTCAGGGAAGACCAAAAGCAATCAGATATTTATTGGCTTGCGTGGGAGTGCCTGCGCCGTGCAGGCGCTCCCCAAGTCTTTACATTCGGGGACAAATTCCTAGAAACGCTAAAAAGCGTAGAAGTACAGGGTGACGATTCCCCAAATGGATAACGCGCGATTCGTAGACGTACCGAGTAGCGGAATTGTCGGTGCATCTAGGTATCGCGCCTAGCGAGTTCATTAACATGGATCGCGAGATGCTCACGGCTATCTATAAGGTACTAAAGAAGAAAGCAGAAGATCAGAAACATGCCAACCGCAGTAAAAGGCGTACTAGAGGCTAGGCGTGTTCTTCGCAAGGTATCTCCAGAGTTATACAAAGAAATGAACGTCCGCGTTACTGCCGGACTAAAAGACATACAAAATTTAGCACGTTCTGAAGTTGTAGATCAGATTTTTGGGTTACGCAATTTCACCGATACCGGCGTTGTAAGAGAAAGCCGGACAAGTCGCGCACGCGCTTTCCCAATGTATAACGCTGCACTTGTCCGCAAGGGTTTGACGTATAGCATTGGTAAACAAAAGCGAACCAATAACGGATTTAGCGCACTTTATTCTATGCTTAATAAATCTGCCGCAGGAGCAATTATTGAAACCGCAGGCAGACTTAATCCATACGGTGATGATGCAAGTCAAAGCAATAACCCGCAAGCCGGCGCACACTTCATAAATGCCATAACTGGCACGTATGGAACCTTGCAACAAACCGGCAAAAGCCGTAAAACACAGGGGCGATTAATGGGTGATGCAGTTGCTCAGCGTAAAGCAAAGGTAACGCACGAAATCTTACGCAGCATAGATGACACCATTAAGACTTTGCAGAAAGAGGTAGACGCTAAATAATGGCACTGATATTTCCCATATTAACTCAATTTGATGATCGCGCAGCCAAAAAAGCAGATACAACGTTTGGCAAATTAGGGAAGAAGTTTGCTGCAGTTTTTTCAGTGGGCGCAGTTGTCAAATTTAGTAAGGCGTCAGTCAAAGCGTTTCAAGAAGCAGAAAAAGAAGCAGCCCAATTAAGAGCGCAATTAGAATTCGTCAATTTAGGCTTCGCTGCTCCTTTGCTTGATGATTATATTGATCGTTTAGAATTACTGAGCGGTAGAAGCGGGCAAGACTTAACACTTGCTTTCAATTCATTATCGCAGGCAACAGGTGACGTTACTACTGCACAGAATCTATTAAATACTGCCCTAGATATTAGCGCGGCTACCGGAAAGAGTTTACAAACGGTTGCGAGTGCATTGCAGCGTGGATACAAAGGTGAAACTACTGCATTAGCACGTCTGCGTATCGGTTATACAACCGCCACACTTAAAGGCAAAGATTTTGATGAAGTACTTAAAGATTTACAAGAAAGATTTTCTGGTGCAAATGCAAGAGCGACTGACACGTTTGCCGGCAAAGTTGCTAGGTTATCTGCTGCTTTTGAGCAAGCACAGGAAGCGTTTGGCGAAGGATTCGTTAAAGGCTTAGATGAAGCCAACGTTAGCGTGGATGAATTACAAAAAGGAATTATTAACTTAGGTGAGGCATTAGGCAAGACTTCTGCAGCCTTTACGAGTTTTGGCGTAAGCGTTGGCGATACAATGGCGGCAATTGCCGAAAACCCGGCAACACAAGCCGTATTAGATATATTTGAATTTTTGACGCGGCAAGGCGGGTTTTTAATCACAGGCGAATTGATTCCATCCTTTGATTCTACCGCTGCCCGCCGTGCAGGCGATGAACGCCGCAAGTCGGAAGTTGCAAACCGTGCAACGCTTAGATCTCGTAATGCGTTAATAAAAGCCGAAAAGAAAATTACAAATGAACGCAAGAACCAAATAACTCAAAGCGAGAAAGATAAGAAGAACGCTGAAAAACTTGCTAAGGCTAAAGCGATATTTGATTTGGAACAAATACAAATAGCCGCTGCGCTTCAAGGTAAACTAACAGAAGAAGAACGCACTCGCCTAAAGTTAATGCAGGCGATTATTGAAGAAAACGCAACAGAAGCAGATCGGCTGACTCAAAAACTAGAAAAACTACAAGCAGACACAGAGAAGTTAGCAACTACTTTAATTGGCTTGAAGTCGGGCGATCCGTTTGAAGATTGGGATGATTATTTTAAGGATGCAGGCGAATTGCTTGATGGTTTGCTAAGTAAGATGAAAGGTTTGACGTCTAATCTTAATGCTTTGCTTACAGAGGCTCAGGCAAAAAGTCAATCCGCAGCAGATAGAGTACTTACGGCAAAGGAAGAAAGATCTGCGGCTTATCAAGAAGCCGCTAGGGCAACCGCAGTTTCAGCAGACTTGGCAGCCTCACAGGCAGCGGCAGCACAAGCAGAAGCATTAGCAGCATTAGCGGCAGAGGATTCTCCAGCCAATAGAGAGTTTTTAGAAGCGGCAAACGCTGCAATGGATGCGGCGCAGGCATTAGCAGAAAGCGTTATTGCGGCTGAGGAAGCAGCAGCACTAGCAGAAGCAGATATGGCGTCCATGCTTGATTTTGAAGCAACTTTTGCGTTACTAGAATTAGGCTTGCAGCCCATACCAAACATAAACGTTACAGTTGAAGGTAGCGTGATAAGCGATCAGGATCTAGCGCAAGTCATACGCAATGAATCTTTTCAGTATCAGCGCAGTGGCGGTTTAGTGGTATTTAATCAGGTGGCGATTTAGTGCCAGCATCACCAGTAATTAAGGCGTCAATAGATTTTTCTAATGGCGTTGCTTTTGTCGGTGATCCGTTTATCCTTGATTCAGTCACAAACGGCATATTAGGTACTAATCAATTAGCCCTAAGTGCTAACGCAGCCGTTGATATAACGCCCTTGATTGCAAGCGTAAACGTTAGACGTGGACGTCAAAGAATCCTTAATGAGTTTGAAGCAGGCACGGCTTCAGTAACTATTTATGATCAAAACGGTGATTTTAATCCTTCAAACGTATTAAGTCCTTATTATGGCGATTTAGTACCTTTACGCAAGATTCAAATTAGTGCTGACTATAACGGCACAGAGTACATATTATTTACCGGATTTATTACAAAATATGACACCGGGTTTTCCATTGGTACGGATGAAGTAAGCAAAGTGACTTTTAGATGCGTAGACGCCCTGCGGCTATTTACAACCGCACAAATAGATACCGTGACCGGATCAGGCGTGCAATTATCCGGCGCAAGGGTAAACGCTATCCTTGATGAAATTGCTTATCCGAGTACTTTAAGAGATATTGACACCGGAGATAGCACACTGCAAGCCGACCCCGGCACAAGCAGGAAAGCCTTAGATGCTTTAACGTTAGTCAAAAAGTCCGAATTAGGCGAATTATTCCTTGATGCAGAAGGCAGAGTTACCTTTTTAAGCCGTTCTGCGGTCACTACAAGCCTTGCCAGCCCCGCCTATACATTCAATGACACCGGCACTGGAATAGCCTTTCAAAACGCCGTAGTTGCCCTTGATGATAGCCTAGTGGTAAATGACGTGACAGTTACCCGCGCGGGCGGTACGGCTCAGAATGTTTTTGATCAAGATTCTATAGATAAGTACTTTATTCATTCTGGGGTACGTGACGGCATACTTGTGCAGACAAACACAGAAGCCCTAGATATGGCGCAAATGCTTTTATCCACTCGCAAGGAAACCGAAACCCGCATTGACTCAATCCAGTTAAACCTAGAGGATGGCGATAATGTGGCGCGGGTCACTGCCGGTTTAGCGATTGAATTGATGGACTGCGTAGAAGTTACAAAGGCAATGCCCGGATCCACAACCATCACGCAAACCCTTTTAGTGCAAGGTTTAGATCATGACGTCAATAATCGTAAGTTTACAACCACCGTTTATACAGGAGAAAGCCTAATTGACGGTTTCATACTAGATTCTTCATCACAGGGTATAATCGGCGTAGACGCCCTAAGTTACTAAGGAGCATAAATGGCAGGCGCAGGATATAAGTTATTTAATACAGGTGACGTGCTGCTTGCCAGCGAAGTCAATACCTACCTTATGCAACAAACCGTCATGGTGTTTGCTAACTCAACCGCTCGCACCAGCGCATTATCTGGAGTGCTTGCAGAAGGGATGATTTCCTATCTTGCAGATACAAACGCTACAGAAGTTTACAACGGCACTGCGTGGGTAGGGATTACCGGCACCGGCGACATTACAGAAGTAACCGCAGGTACAGGAATAAGCGGCGGTGGCACTACTGGTGCGGTAACCATTACTAATTCAATGGCAACAGAAATCACCGCAAAAGGCGATTTAATCGTTGGAACCGGAAACGCAACATTCGACAACCTAGCAGTAGGAACAAACAATTATGTTTTGACTGCGGACTCCTCCACCTCAACTGGACTCAAATGGGCTGCGGCTGCTGGCGGTGGGAAAGTTTTGCAGGTTGTTAGCGCGACTTATGCAGTATCAACTAGCACATCGACGCAGAATTCAGATACTGATACTGGACTTTCTGTTGCTATCACACCTTCAGCGGCTTCTTCTAAAGTTTTAGTGATAGTCACTCAAAATGCTGGCGTAGCGCGCTCGGGGTCAAATTTATCAATTGCTTGGAAGTTATTACGCAACGCTACTGTTGTTTATACCAATGATCGCGTTTTAGTATATGTTCAAAGCGGCAACAATGATTCTAAAGAACTTATTGCCGTAGCGGCTATTGCATATCTGGATAGTCCAAGCACCACTTCATCAACAACTTACAAAACTCAAATGAGATTAATTGACCCTGGCACAGTCACCGCTCAGGTAAATGGTTCAACATCTTCAATTATCGCGATGGAAATAGGTGCATAGTGGAACACAAAGACATAATAGATTGCCTTAATTTTATTCGCCCAAATGCTAAATGGAAATTGGTTGGCGATGTTTTAGAGTGGCAAGATAATGAACAAACCAAACCATCTCAAGTCCAAATTGAAACAGGTTGGATTGCTTATCAAGCAAAAATAGAATCTGATAAAGCCGAAGCAGAAGCCAAGCGCTCCGCAGCCCTAGCCAAACTTGAGGCACTTGGACTTGATGAGGATGACCTAAAGGCACTTGGTCTTTAGGCACAATCCCCCAAGATTATGGCGAAATTATGCAAAGCCGGTATTCAACTACGCGAGCAAATAGATGATGCGTTTCCCGATAGAAGTAGAGTCGCCCCTGAAGGTTGGCTCGGTGATAGACGTCATGCGGCTAGAGTTAGTGATCATAACCCTGATCCTGTTACGCAAATCGTACGTGCCTACGACTTTAACGCTGATCTTGGATCCAGTAAGCATGAAGCCTACGACCTTGCAGATCAGTTACGACTACTTGCCAGAACTGATAAAAGGATTAGTTACATTATCTTTGACGGTAAAATCGCATCATATAAACGAAATTTCAAATGGAGAAAGTACACCGGAGTAAATCCACATAAGACGCATATACACATTAGTTTTACTGCTAAGGGTGATCATGATGGCAGTATGTTCAGAATACCGCTACTAACAGGAGAACCGATTAATGGAAAACCTAAAAGCCGCCGCCGCAAGTTGGGCAAGATCCTTCCTAGCAGCGGGATTAGCAACATACCTAGCAGTGGGATTGGATTGGAAAGTGATTTTAACAAGTGCAGTAAGTGCCGTTGCACCTGTAATAATCCGTTGGCTAAATCCTAACGATACGGCTTTTGGCAGGAGATGACGCCTGCTGAGTGGGCTGCGTTTGTCGCGGCTATTCTTTCGTGCTGCGGTTTAATAATTGCAGGACTTAGATACATTATTCGCCATGAAGTACCGGGCATAATTGAAGGCTCCAATATCGTGCAGCGAATTGAAAAACTAGAATCAATGGTTTTAGAATTGCTTACTAATGACCGCAAGAAAACCAACAAAAGCCGAACGCGCCGCCAAGCGTAGGGCTAAAGAGCGCGCCGCAGCGCGTGATACACGTCAGCCTTTATTACCAATAGATTTATGGGCTGCAAGCCTTGTAGAAGCGTATGCGGCGTTAGTGCGTGCCGGATGGGATAAAGATCACGCGCGGTGGTATCTTGAAGAAACTATGAAGTTGCCAGACTGGATAATTGGTAATCCTGATCATAGTCCTTATGAAGAAGATGAAGATGAGGACGAATGAAACGAATCGTCATTATCTCGGATTTACAAGTCCCGTTTCATGACGAAAAAGCAGTTAGAAATCTTGCCCGGTTTATCAGAAAATACAAACCTGATGACGTTCTATGCGTGGGCGATGAAATTGACTTACAAACAATCAGCAGATGGGCTACCGGCAAAGATGAATGGTCGGGAAGCATTGATGCAGACCGTAACCGAACTATCGAAATTCTGGGGGAGTTGCAGGTTCGCCACCTTTCAAGATCTAACCATTCAGCCCGGTTGTATAACGCACTCTCAAAACGCTTGCCCGGACTGCTCGGACTGCCAGAATTAACAATTGAAGGTTTTCTACGTCTTAAAGAATTAGGCATTACCTATCACCATAAACCCCATGAGTTTGCTAAAGGCTGGATTATGGTTCATGGCGATGAGCAAGCAATCAACCACAATGCCGGTTTAACGGCTCTAGGAGCCGCTAGGAGGCACGGAAAAAGCGTAGTATGTGGTCACACTCACAGACTGGGCTTATCGCACTTCTCAGAGGCTTCAGGAGGCGTTTTAGGGCGTGTCCTAACTGGGCTTGAAGTAGGGCATCTTATGGATGAGAAACAGGCTTATTACACACGCGGTACTATGAATTGGCAAAAAGGTTTTGGGATGATTTATTCAGATCGCAAATCAACCTATGCACTACCAGTGCCTATAGATAAAGACGGCAGTTTTGTAGTAGAAGGAAAACGCTACTAGCCGGCGTGTCGGCTTTGACAATTCGTATTTAATCCCTTCTAATTGGTAATTGAAATGCCAATTGAAAGGGGTATTACCGCATGATACGGTTTGACCGTAAAACGCAGTGCTACACAGATGGAAAGAACTACATACACGCGAAGGAAATACGCGCGTATGCAGGCAAAAGGTTAGGTTTGAAAAGCCAACGCGGGCGTTTATCGCGTGACACTATCGCTGCCTACTTCTTAGACGTTTTTAACGTCAGTGAGGAAGTGGCGTAATGAGTCGCGACACGCTAGAGATGATTTTATGGGCTTTTATATTTAGCCTGTTTGCTACAACTTGGTTAATTAACTTCAAAAACAATCACTACAAAAGGGGCTATTCAGATGGGTATCAAAGGGGCAAACTCGTTGCAAGCGAAAGATATTTTGACTAATGCCAATAACACGATCATTCAAAGAGAACTCACGCATGGTAGTTACGACCTCACAATGCTACGAACTGCCCGACTTTGGGAAAGTTTTCTTGAACACAAAATTGATCCGATGGACGTTGCAATCTGCATGGCGTTGGTCAAAGTCGCAAGAATTATGGATGCTGGAAAGCATCATGATAATTGGATTGACGCAGTCGCATACATGGCAATTAGCGGAGAACTCGCAGTCAAAGATTGGAATAACTTGGATGATAAGTAGGTCACCGCGTAACACGTGGTGCGACTACTGTAAGCAAAGATGGGGAACGGAAAGAAAAACCGTCACCATACCGGAAACAGGAAAGAACGCCATAGTGCCGCAGGATGCGGTTTGGCAAATAACAAGTCACAGATACGGCAAACTCATAGTCCGGCATTATTGCCAGAGTTGTGCCGATTACGTTCAAACTTGGACTGACGGCAGTACTTGGACGTTAAAAGAGCAAATTGATTATGTGAAAGGGCTACAGGCTATCAATGTTCAATCTAAATGATTATGAGGACGTAGATACGAGGATCCATAAATTCTATGAAAACTACCCAGACGGTGCGATTACTACAGAACTTATTACGAATGACGAAGAAAAAGGAACGGTTATCTTCAAAGCGTTTGCGTTTCGTACCTTTCTTGACACTAATCCTGCCGCTATTGGTTATGCGCGTGGTTCTCGCAAGGATCGTGGCGTTGACCGTGATTTTTGGTTTGAAAATTGTGAGACGTCTGCAATTGGTAGATGTTTGGCAAATCTCGGATTATCTGCTAAGGGAAAGCGAGCAAGCAGTCTGGAAATGGCTAAGGTTGCGGACGCTCAAGAATCAAATAAACAACCCATACGCGTACGAACCAAAGAACAAAAGGAGTTTCTAAGTGAACGCAATCCGGGCAGCGAAATTATTTGGGATACAACAATTGCGCCACCAGATGATATTGAACCCGCTTTTAAGAACGCGGTTGATTTGGTTACTGAGAATCTCGGTGCCGAATCTATTCCGCGCTGCGCTCACGGTGTTCGAATCTTGCGTGAAGGCACTGGCAAAAATGGTGCTTTTAGGGGTTGGACTTGCGTTCTTCCTATGAAGGACAAGAAAAACCAATGCAAAGCAATATGGATGATATTGGATCCTTCTGGGAAATGGGTTTACCGTCCAGAAGATGAAGATCTGGTGAGCGCATGAGAAGCGGTCAATGCTTAGGTTGCAAACGTTTAACTTTATTGGTCACAGACTTGTGCCAAATATGTGAAGAATGTTATGAAGTGGAGCGTGACTAATGAAATACAATCAAGTTGAATGGTCACAAGCCGCTTGCAAAGGTGAGGACACAAATAAGTTTTATGAGATAGAAGAACGTTCGCCTGATACCGAAATACACGAATTTAGAGCAACCTGCATGAAATGCCCAATATGGCAGGAATGTTTGAAATATGCGTGGTGTAATGAGGATTACGGTATGTGGGGCGGTATGACTTCACGCGAACGCGATCTATTCCGTGGTAAAAGCAGCGATTATCATAATAACTGGACAAAATTACGCATAAGCCTCCATAAATACGGCATTAGCATATTTGACATACACGATTTATACCTTGAATTTAGGGAGGTGATAAAAAATGCTCGTCCTAGACAAACAAATTGACACGTGCGACAATTGTAATGAGCCTTTATCGTGACTGGGAAAC
>OGWP01000067.1_pt1 | contig 10489 bp, 40 predicted proteins | sample 1576051 | NCBI WGS metagenome assembly OGWP01 (sample SAMN07581524, study PRJEB24739) | freshwater metagenome | reverse complement strand
GTTTCCCAGTCACGATAGAGTCCTCAAAACTTCTCTTCAATTTCTTGTTGTGTTGCTACTTCCACATTAGGATAACTCACATCCTCATAACCATACAATTCAAATTTCATAATCAGTTGTTCAATAACATTATCACACAGATAATCAGCAAAAATGTTAGGGTCAAGTTCTCCCTCGTCTGTAAGCATATCATCTTCCTTATGCTTTTCAGGGTCAAACCTCACATAAAAGGTCACTTTATAACCTTTTAGATTTTTTAGATTATCTTTGTGTTTTTGTTCTTCCTTATGTTTTTGGATTTGAAGTTCAAGTTCGTTGATTTGATCTTCGGTCAGTTGAGAGAGGTCAATCATCGTTCAGCAACTACCTCAAAGTCATTCATAGAAATACTCCTTTTACTTTTAGCAAGAATACCTTGATTTGGAAAATAGGGAACTGCTTTGAGTTCATAATAGGGCATCAACATCTCATAAAGATTGTAGAGGCATCCGTCTTTTTTGTATCGGTAGAGTTTCATCGGTTGGTTGCTTATGAGTGTATTATAAGGCAAAACCACTCCCTTGTGGGAAGTGGTGTGCCAGTTCTTCAAGTGTCCTTTATATCAACCAATAATACTCTGTCTCCACTTTTCACTCATATTCACCATAATTGCTTCTGCTGCTTCTGGTGTTTCAGCATATCCTTCATCAAGAAGATGTAAGAGGATGATGTCGTAGTAATCATAAGATTCTAATGTTTTATTCATATTATTCCATGGATTTTCACGCCTCATTTGTTTAGCAACTTTTTGACCAAACTTTTTTCTTACTCTTCTAAATGTTTCATCTGATTTTTTAGTAGAGTTTGTTTGTTCCCTATCTTTTCTTTTATCATAAGCAGATTTTGCTGTTTCATATGAAATTTCATCAAGTTGCTGATTTTTAACAACTTCCAGATATGCTTCTTGAAGATTGTGAAGTTCTTGTGATTTCATCTTACAAATACTTTTTAGTTATTTAGTATTCTCAAATCATTTCAAGTGCGTTTTGTCCGATTGTATGTTGAACCATTCTCACTGCCATACGAAAGTTTCCAAAGTCCATAGTTTTATCTTCTTCACAAAAATCCTCAAAAATCTTTTTGATTTGTTCGTCAGTGATTTGTGGGTCAATCATCGGTTTGGTTGCTTATGAGAGTATTATAAGGCATCACAGGGGCATTTGGAGTGTCCCTGTGCCAGTTCAAAAATTGGTAAAGACCTCAAAAGTAATTCTTTGTGTGCGAGTTTGATGTTCATAATCCATATTCATAGAAGTTACTTGTGCCTCTTTGTTTTTTACCTTTTCGGCAATCTGTAAGAAACTATCGTTAATACTATCAATATCGTGAGTTGTGAATTTTGTGATTGGAATAGTAGAAGTATCCCGAAGTTCTTTCAGTTTTTCTGTGTGTGTCTTTTGTGGTTTTGGTTCTTCCTTCTTTCCGTAGAGTTCTTCGTATTTTTGTAGGAGTGGATTAGTCATTTCATTCCAATCAGTTTAGCAAATTCAGGTGTAATGGAAATATTTTGAGTTCTTACCAGTTCTCTTACTTCTTTACGAAGATTTATCCATTTTTTGTAGTAATCTTGTGATGCTTTTTCTGCTCTGTTTTTAGCATCAAAGTCACACTGGTGCTCGTAAGTTCTGGTTTCGTAGTATCTCATCCGTCCTTCTCATCAACCCAATAAAAACCAAGACAAGTTCTCATAAAGAAACGAACAATCATATTCGGTTTATCAGGCATATAATACTTCAAATATCTACGGTTTCCATTCGTATAATAACCTTCGTGGGTTTTCCCCTGTTTGATTACAAAAGAACTTTCCACAGAACTACCAGTCGCAACAAACTGGGAGTAATCAAGAGTAAGTGTTTGAATTTTAGGAAAACTTCCGTGCTCCTTCGCATACTCAAAGTCCTGAATAATCCTATCAAACTTTTCGTTATATCTTTTTCCAGCAAAATAGTTAGAACACTCAAACTTTTCTTTTGTTGTCTTTATGAGAGCATCAATCTTCTCATCAAACTCTTGTTGGATTTCTTCAATACTCCTGCGTGGTGCTGGGAATGTTAGTTCAGGTGCAACATAAGGAATGGTAAAGTATTTCTTTGCGACTTCATATTTTGGATTATCTTCATCCATAGAAGCAACCAAATCCATAGTATAAAAGACATTCTTTACATCTTCAACTGTTTTGATTGTATCTACATTAAGTTTATGATTTAATCTTTCAGTCATAGTTTTTCAATCTCCTCACATAATTCTAATATATCAGCACACATAATCACACCAGGAGATTGTTGAAGTTGATTGATGACTTCACGAAGAATACCAGTAAGGTGGAAGGCAGGGTCGTGTGCTTCGTCATCATAATAAGCAGATAATACTTTATCTGCTTTGGTTTTTATGTCAGTCATTCTTCAATCTCCTCTTCTTTCTTACATTCCCACAAATAGAGTTGGTAATGCATCATTTCTACACCTGTTTTAGTAATCAACATATCTGGATTATCATTTTTTTCAATCTCATCCCAATCAATTGGATTTTTTTCACTCCATTCTTCATAGGTCATTTTAGGCATCAGTTTTCTCCACAGATAGTTCTACTTCCATATTACTCAAAATTGTTTGAACTTTATTAGCAACATTTTCTCTTGCTTCTTTTGTATATCCACCAAGAGTTCCCCCAAATCCTGCGATATTGAGAGTTCTACTTAAAGTATCTGCGATTACCATTAAGTCAAGTGCTGTGAGTTTAGTCATTTTGCCTCCATAGCATTAATCACAGCATCACGGGCACTTTTACCTTTTGCTCTATTCATAGGAAATCCACTATTAATAAACACCCAATCACTCTCACCATTCATTTTAAGAGAATGTGGTTTGAACTGATTGAGTAGAAATTCAAGGATTTCTGTGTCTGATGGTTCAGTCATAATTCAGTCCATTCACGAAGGTCTACAATTTTATACCAATCACAACCCCATTCCCATCCATTTACGGTATATCCTTTGGGTTTTTTGGGTTCTACTTGTGCCTTTGCTTCTTCATAGGTAGAGAAACACCCAACCCAATCACCAGTATCAGCAGAAGGATAATAGTTGTCTCCAGCAATCAGCAAATAAGGTTTTTTCATTTCACACACCTATGATAATTTGGAATAAAGAAGTTAAAAAATCGTCCTAACCAACCGATTTGTTCTCCACATTTAGGACAGCAGTATGATGGGTGATTATTCAACATAATGATACACGGGTTCTTTGTATTTTCTAATTAGTCGTATTGCTTCTTGTGCTTCTTGAAGTGTTTGGAATTTAGCATTTGAGTAAAGGTTATATTCTTGTGTAATAAGATTATATTTTTGAACTATGAAATAAGGTTTCAAAGTATCCACATTAAGTTTCTCTTCAATTCGGTAATCATAAACTTTCATTTACTTCCTCTCCAAATCTAAAAGCATAACGTCGTTTCACACCACCAAGTCCATACTTGATTTCATTTTCCAGTTGCTTCACATACACATAAACAGGTCCAGGAACTTCAAAGTGTTCCAGTTCTCTCTTATCATTATAGCAGGAAATATAAGAACTCATTACTCATTCTCCATCTCAAAACTCATATTATACTCTGGTTCTGGTTGTCCTGCTACATTATAACACCAATCACAAAAGTTCATCGTTTCTACCATATCAACATCCCAATTACAACATTCCACAACAGTATGAAGTGTAGAAAGAAACTCTGGTGTGAGAAGTTCTTTGAGTTCTTGTTTAGTCATTTTCAATCTCCTCTGCCTTTACCCATTCTGCAGTTTTCCATTCACTCCAATTCTCACCACGAAATGGTGGATTTACTTTACCTTGATACCAGTCATATTCAAGTTGGTGATACCGATACTGAAACTCTGGACGGCACATCGGTCCATTATCAATAATTCTCATTTCAATCATTTCCGTGCCTCCCAATACTTACCTTCTTCACCACATCCACGACCATAATTTCGTCTCATCATATCACAAAAATGGCCACCTTTGACTTTTCCAGTCACCAAATTTCCACTCAATACTGGATTATGGCAAGTATCAAATCGGTCTCCACCACCAGTAAGATGTTCCACCCAAGATTTCTTATACCACTTACAATCCTTACAGAGTTTTAGGTCATTCATTCTTATAATCCTCAAACTTCGGCACAGCACCACAAATCTTCTCAATAGAGTTTGTAAAACCACTCTGCTGTGAGGCAATCCTACAATCTTGATTTTTTGAGTATGCTTGCTGATAAGTCATACGGATTTGATTGGCATTCCAATAGTCAAGTGAAATAGAACCAGCACAAATAATAGTGAGGGCAACAACACATATAGCAAAAAAGGCACCTTCATTTAGTTTCATTTTTTATCTCCCAGTTTTACTGGTGGTGGAATGTCGTTGAGTTCATCATACAGCATTTTGGCAAACCCATAGTGAGGTCTTGTGCCAGTTTCAATACTGGTTGAGGTGGCAACACTCCACATAATATCAAGTTGTAGTTTATCTGGTAGTGGTTTCATTCTTCCCAAGGTGCTTTCCTTTGTAATAGTTTAGCAATCTTTTCATCATACTTCGGTGGTTCATTCAATCTATCAACCAGAGCATCAAAGTCCTTTTGTGGTAGAACAATCTTCTCTGGAGGATAGGAACCCTTACCCCAATACTTTTCAAACTCATTCACATATTCCATATGCTCCCACCCGTGGCTGAGAGAATGCCAGAACTCTCCCCAAACGTGGTAGTCATCAAAACGAAAACCTTCGTGGGAGATTAACCTCCACCACCACCAGAATGGAGTGTAACGGAGATACTTGTTAGTGAGTATGAGTTTATGAAGTATTACCATCGTCCCAACCTCAACTTCCGTTCTGGTGAAATATAAGGATTGTAAGGGTCATCATAAGGATAGATGTATTCACAACACCAACCCCACGATAATGCTTCCCAGAAGTCATCAGGGAAGTGCTCTACGGTCTCATAACAATCAAGGATATAATAAATGTTACGGAAGCCCTCAATGAACCATTCCCACTTACTCATATTGTAATAGGTGTCTCTGTCAGTCATCATTTACTCCTCCAAGGTTGTTTAGGTATTCAAAGAACCACCATCTAAGATCTTCCATATCACAATCCTCATGAGTTTCTCCTTCACACAGAATATGAGGAAACATAAGCACCTGCCACTGTTGAAATGTCCAATAAAGCATCATAAATCCATACCGAATATTGTGAAGTTTATTCATAATACATATCCTCCTCATAAGCAACATAATCACTTTGAAGATAGTTGAAGAACTCCCAATACTCATCGTTCGTCATAGTATAACACCATTCTTCAAAGATTTGTCCTGTCCACCACCAACCTGCTTGGAGTTTCTCAAAGACATTCATAGGACGATTGTATTTCATACTCTTATAAACCTCTGGATGAATTATAATATCGGTAAGATATTTGTCTTCGTGTTCTTTAAGTTCTGCTACGAGTTCATCTTTCACAAGTTGTTGAAAATCCACCTTACCAAAGAGTTCTTCAAGTTCTTGTGCTGTGATTGGTTTTTCAGTCATTTTGTTCCTGTTGGTATTCTTCTTCTTTATCCAATCTTCGTTCCAGTTGTTCTATCCTATCAATCAGTTCTTCCAAGATACAGATAAGGGAAGGATAGCAAATGGTTTCAGTATCATTCCCATTCTCCATATCATAATAGTGAGAATGGTTGATTTCTTTGCTGATGTTTCGGTTACTCATTCTAACTCCTTTTCTTTTTTAAGTTCATAAAACATAGCATTTAGAAACTCTATTGCGTGTTTTCCTACAATCCAAGCATCCTTATCCTCAAAGAACCTATCACCCACAGTTCTCATATCATAACCCTCTTTGGTTTCATCAAAGAAAGCAATCACATAACAATATTCTTTATCAAGACTATCTTCATACCACCTAACAAGTTCATACTTATTGTTATATTTGCTCCAACGAAACTCTACTTTACGAAATCTCATTCTTCTTTCCCCCAGTTAGGATTAGATATAAAGTTGTCAGATGGATTGTGAATAAACATACTCTTTTTCATTTTACCGATGCGTCGTTGTTCGGTAAATCCTTGTGGAATAGGTTTGTCCCATCCATTCTTTTTTGCTTGTCCGACTGATGGGAACAGTTCCATTTCTACTGCGATGTGTGCCATCGTCCAGTGTGGTTGGATTTCTATGTGGTCGTTAGGATCAAAACCCCACCAGTCAATTTCAGGAAGATTGAATACTCCTGATTTCACAAAGTTGAATTCAAGTTTCATTACAAAACCTCATTCTTCATCCTCCCAGAAGTCTTTCCATTCCAATTTATCCACATCAGTCATTTCTACAACCTCAAATCCACTTACATCCGATTGACGAAGGCAAAAATAATCAACAATTGTGTTTGCTATATCATTTGCCAGATAATCACCAAAATCTACGGAATTACCCAGTTGAGACTCTGAATGAGTAGCAGGATTGAACTTCACACAGAAGGTGATTTTATATCCTTCAACACAATCCTTTGAATAACGCAGTGCCTTTTTGCGTTCTTCAATCTGTTTCTCAAGTTCTTGAAGTTCTTTGAAAGATAGATTGGAAAGGTCAGTCATTCTTCATCTTCCTCATAAGGGAACATTTCATCATACTCTTCATCAGTCAGAGTAAGATACTGAACGTCAGCATCTTTGTGGTCTTCGTAATACATTAACTGATAATGTGCGAAAGAAGCAGGGTCGGTGCTAGCATACTCTAGCAGTCCATCAACAAAACAAAGGTAGTTAAGGTTAGTCATTTCAGTTGTCCTCTTGATTACGAAATACTTTAGCAAACTCCTCTGCTGCCTCAAATGCAAACTGTGATGCCATTTTGAACACCTCTCTTCGTTCTTCTTCTGTGACATTATTGAGACCATTTGCGGACTTCAACCATTCAGTATAAAGAGTTTGCCCCAAATCAACAAATCGTTTTTGAGAGAAGTCAGTCATTTGTTTTGTTTGATTAAAGTTCAGTTAGATTGTTCAAGTTCGGCGGCGATGGCGAAGAATTTGTCACGCACATATTGGCGCATCTCCCAGTGATCTCCGTCGTAATCGCACTTCAATTCATCCCATGGGGCGGTAGCCTCATACGGCACCACCTGATCCGCAGCAGCACGAAGGGCGGCGGCGATGGCGCATCCATGCTCGCTGGCAGACGTGGGCACGTCTTCAGGGTCAAGACAGTAGAGCCTTTGCGTAGCAGCGGTCAGCACCGCCTGCGCGGCGGGGGAGAGGTCAGTCATCAGTCCTTTGTGTGTATAAGAGTATTATAAGGCATCACAGGGGCATTTGGAGTGTCCCTGTGCCAGTTCTTCAAGTGTCTTTAAGGTAGGTATAAAGAAAATATGGATTATTAGATTTCCTAATATTGTCCATTTGACCATTAAGATGGGTTACACCATAATAAACAGTTTGGTCATCACAACTATTCATCACTAAGATATTGTCTTTACAATAATATGGATGAAGAACGATTTTATCTTTTTCAACGAGATCTTCAAACTCTTCCATTTCCTTTTCATTCAACTCAAACACATATTCATCATAATGAAAAGGTTCTTCTTCCCTTTCTTCAATTTCATACTCTACTTCTACAGATTTGCCCAAGTTTAATTTAAATTGATTGGTGTCAATATCGTCCCTTAGACTACTTTCCATTTGCTCAATTGCCCATTTTTTATAGTGTTTTTGTGATGGAGTAATGGATTGATCTTCACACCATTCAAGATAGTCTTCAATATCAAATTTTTCAGTATATTGAAATTTAATGGTAATGGGTTGTAGAGTAGTCGTTGACATCAGGTTTATGTGTCTATGAAACTATTATAAAGCAAAACCACCTCCTTGCGGGAAGTGGTGTGCCAGTTCTTAAGGTGTCCTCAAGTATTTGGAGACCATAAGGTACTCAACTTTTTACCTTTCACGCAAATGTTGAAGTGGTCTATCTGTCCGTTCTTGCGTGTTATTCCGCACCAAATACTTTTCCCCTCCTCCATAACTTCCATATGGAATGTATCAATATCTCTCACAATAATCTCATCAGGATTTCGTGTTTCTTCCTTTGGAAAATCGTTGCGGTCTTCGGTCATTTCAGTTCCTCCAGTTCATCAGCAATCTCACGAATAACTTTTATTGGGCATTCCAATTCTCCTACATCAGTACATAACCTATCTGCTACTTCATTCACGGCAGTCGCAAGTGCTTCACGCATATCATCTGTGGGTTCTTGTGTAAGTTCCCCACAAAATGCTTTCCAGATTGTTTGTGCTCGGGTGTTCATTCTTTCACATCCTCAAAGAAAATAGTGTGATACTCACCTTCTACTTCCTCAAAGGTGAAGTTTTCGTGCCAGGCATAAGGTAGCATTTCCTTGACCGTAAGGATTTGATTTGGTTCAAGAACATTTTTATATGGACCGAAACCAGTATATCTAACCTTGTAAGTCATTTCAACCGTTCTAATACATTACGAATATGAGATACTGAAAGATAAAACTCTCTGGTATTTTGTCCTCCCAATACGATTGCGTTGAGTTCTTCAAGTGCTTCGTTAATGAGTTCTCTTCGTTCAGCAATATCCAGCATCTCTTCGTGAGTTGGTTGTTTATTCATAAGGTTTTTCAGTTTCTCCTTTCCATATTCTGTCAATTCTTGTTTTTGTTTTCGCAAATCTTCTATTTCTTCTTTGGATAAACCCAACCAAGGAGCATCCTCAAGGTCTGGTAAGTTGTGTTCACTCATTCCCAACTTCCCCAAGTAATACCAAACAACTCAAATTCAAATCCAAACTTCCAACACCAGAAGAGAATATCTAACAGACGACTGTTTCCAATTCCAACTTGAAGATAAAAACCAGAAGGATATTCGTGCCAATCAACGCTCATTTGAAGAAATGAACGCCTTTTGCCTTTGATGAGAGTGAATATGTGTTCCACTCCATAATCTTCTTTTTTACGGTAATCAAAAAGTTTCATGAGTTCAGTTCCTCTGCAAGTTGTAGCATATCATTTTTATCAAGAACAATCCTACCATCTTGAGCCGTAAAAAACTGCACATTTTCTGCAGCAAGGCAAAGAATAGCAGCAACTAATTTCTCTTCAGTGTCAACACCATTATTTCGGTGCTCCCACACTGCGTTCATAAATGCTTGCGAACGTTCACTCATTCTTCAAACTCAAAGTAAAGGTCAATACAGTTCATAATCTCATTGTTGATAGTTTCAACCACCCAGCCCTCATCAGGGTTTTCATTATGCTTAAATGCTCTTCGATATCCAATTCTGGCACCTTCATCAATTGCTTGTTCTAAAATTACTCTAAGTTTTGGTTTCATTTTGTTATACCATGAATGGGACAATCACCATTAACCCACTTTCTATCATTGGGCATTTCTTCATTATCCATTACAGGACACTTACAACCTTTTTTAAGGGCATTAGGAGATCCAGGAGTTAAACCTTTCCATTCATTATAATGTTCTTCTGCAGTCATCGCATCCATTTCCTCATCAGTATATTGAGGATTATCAGGTTGTTCGTAACGTGAAAGTTTTGCTTTCAGATCGTAAATCTCATTTTCCAACTTCCGAAACTCTTTAGCATAATCCTCTGACATTTTCAGATCAAACTCATCAGCAATCCTACGCATATCCTCTTCATTACGCATATCGTTGAATGCAAGAGATGTTGCACCTTTCATAATACCAACTTCATTATGTCCCATTGTGCGGGCAACAGTTCCAAAGAAACGGAACAGTTGAATGGTATTGAGATCGTGAGCGGGAATCTCAAAGGTATAATGCTCTTCTGGGAGAACTTCATCGTCATACACACCATAAGAAGTCTGATTGACAAACTCAGTATCAAACTGAACTTTGAGAGTTGCTTTGTATGTCATTGGTCTTGATTTGTATGCTCATACTATAAAGCACCTCAACCGCAAAGTCAAGGTGCCTTGTGCCAGTTTATGTTGTGTCTTATTAGTTTATGCTAGGTTGTAATCTTCTTGATAATAACCACTTACAACTTTATCATAATTTGCTGTTGGGCAGTTAGACAATCGATGATGAAGATGATTTAGACCTGAAATCTGATAGTCATCATATTGATTATCTTGAAGAATACCAATCAGTGTCTTTCGTTCGTTTGATGTTTTAGGACTACGAAGAGCACAGCGATTCATACCTTCAAGTTTTCTGTAAGTACGGGACATAAAATGATCCTCAATTACATATACTATTTTATACGTCTTTTTGTTTTTCTGCAAGTTCTTCCATCAATTCTTTAGCAATCTTCATAGAACGACGCCACATTAGATACTTGATCCGGAGACTGATATCTCTGGATATGAGGTACGAAGTAGAACAACTTACCAATTGGTAGGT
>OGWP01000065.1_pt1 | contig 10531 bp, 13 predicted proteins | sample 1576051 | NCBI WGS metagenome assembly OGWP01 (sample SAMN07581524, study PRJEB24739) | freshwater metagenome | reverse complement strand
GTTTCCCAGTCACGATACGCTTGATACCAATATAGACTTAAACGAAACTGTAGATTACAAACTTGAGTATTACGACTACACAGGAAATCAATCAGAATATGTTACCTATTTAGAGGATAATAGAATGGAGCTCCAAGCAGAGATTCCAACTACAGCATGCCAAACTGAAAATGCGTTTTTTAATTTCCAACCCCTAAAATACTATTTGTGTGATTATACAAAGGGAAATGCAGAAGCATCACAAAGTGCTCTTCTAAACTATCCATCCCAAAGCTTAATTACCATCATTGCACCACGTCCACAATACACAGCATCCATAACCAGCATTGCTGAGGAAGTTCGTCTCTACCCAGATTGGAATATAAACTCACCAGCTGCTTACAGTACTGCAGATCAGTTTGTGGATAAGATATATAAAGGCTACCAAAACTTCAGTTTAGGAACTCCCAATCTCACTGCAATTAGCCCTGACAATCTAGAGACACCTACCTTAGGTGATCTAGAAACTCTTTACACGGTTGGTAATTTTTGGAATATACTACGTCCTTCTATGTCTGTAGTGGATGGAACTGCAGTATCGCCGCAAACAACCTACATACCACAATATCCAATATCGCTCTCGTTTGCCACCTTTGATGACCTAGAAGCCCTTAGGGATGAAGGGTTTCCGGTAACAACCCACTACTCTGAAGATTTAGCTTCTGGAAGCATAACTAGCAGTTGGCAATATATAGATAGGTTTACAATAGAGTACAACCCTGGCGTATTCAACCAACCAACCCCTCCCGCAGGCACAACCTACGAAAAGAATGTATACAGACATGCATACAACTCAGCCTCTACCAACACTATAGATGGAAGAATATATTACCAAGACGGTGGTGCAGCAATATCACAACTTAACGTATCTAACTCCTATTACTCCTACAGCATAGCAGCTAACAATGATCAAAGAACCGAAGCATTAAAAAAGCGTAGACTTTATTGGCCAGCAGTTGCTTCAACCTACGCAACCACCAACTACTTTACTCAGAATGGTGGAATATACAACGTTAAGTTTAAACTTAAACGTCGCTCTGCAGGATCCTTCACGCCCAATGTAGGAAGCTTTATGCGTGTATATATCTTCGATGTTGCAAGTGCCTTTGTTACAGAGTCAAATGGACTAAGAGGCTGGTACCCTCCTTCACAAAACATAGTTAGCATCGGACACGGCTATACTGCAGGAGCTATTACGGTCCCACAAATATCTTTTCTCGATAGCTCAACTGGTTACCTCTACGATGAATATAATATAAATTTAGTTCAATACGGTACACCAGCACAGCTTGTGTTTGAAGCTTGCGGAGACTTAGCAAGTGATGCATTTTTTGGCATCATTATAGATGATGTACAATTTTGCAAAATTGGAGTTACAACAGATCCATACTATATTAAACCTACCCTTGCAGCAAGCAATCTGGTAAGAAGAAACTTACCCCCAAGCACTCTACCTGAAAACAAATAAGTATGATACCAACCAAAAATACATCAAACGTAAAGGTTAATGCACCAATTCTCAACTTGATGGTGGATAATCCATATGTGGAAAAAGTTGTAATTAAAAACATATACCCACAGTGGCAAGGTGAAAATATAGAAGAGCTTAAACAGCATCGAGAAAATCCCTACAGAATAAGAATAGGAACTCCCAATACAGATGAGAGAATGAAAAACGATCACGTATTCTTTTTCCAATCTTACCTATCCTACAATCCAGCAACAAAAGACATAGAAAAGCGATCCATAATACCTTACCGTAATGTAGAAAAGGTATACATTGGAAAACAAAGCTTAGAAGAAAAGACTTTTAGAAATTATGCACTTTTTGTCAATGGATCTGCTGTAGTAGAAGATTTGATTTTTATACGCGACCGTAAATCGTTAATGCAAACTATTAAAGATCTGCAAGAGCAAGTGCAATTTTTATCCAAAGAAGTTGCAACACTCAAACTACAATCCCAAAAGCAAACTATTTATAGACAATGAGCAGTCTTAGTAATTATTTAGTTGAGTCGTTATTGACTGAAATGAAAGAGGGAACAATTGTGCTGTTTCCTGGAGGATTCAAACCACCACACGGTGGACATTTTGAATTAGCAAAACGATACGCAAGCGAGCCAACAGTATCTCAAGTAATCATCTTAGTGGGTCCAGAACCCCGTGATGGTATTACTAGAGAACAGAGCATAGCTGTATGGCGTGAGTTGATTAAAAATGAACCTAAAATACTCGTTCAACAAACCGAAGTTAACAGTCCTTTAGCAGCAGCATACAAATACATAGAAACAGCTAAGCCAGGAACTTACGCTTTAGCAGCAAGTTCAAAAGGAGAAGATTATGCGAGAGTAAAGGGATTTGTGAAAGGGCACACTGAAGGTGGTAAATATGCTAGACCTGGAGTTCTTGTGAGAGAACTTCCGCTTGATGCTGCACCTGTTGCATATAAAAATAGATCAGAAAAAGCAGCTAAATATGCACCAGGAAAAAGTGAGAATGGAAAAGGGATTAGTGCAAGTGTGCTTAGAGCAGACTTAAAAAATAATGATAAAGAAGCTTTTGCTACAAACTACCCAAACGTAGCTGATCAAGCAATTACCGATAAGATATTTGATCTTTTAAAAAAAAACACTAACGAGTCTAAAGTCTATGTCACCAAGAGAATTACTGGTAAACCTTAGCACTAACACCCAAGCAGTACAAAACCTATATGCCAGACGAAGGAGATTCCTTTGACTTTAGCAAAGCTGGTAATGTGGTGAGACGTCCTTTGATGGAAGGTGGAGCAGCAGGTCACTTAGCACACCCATACGAGGATTTAGACCTTTCATTCGCAGAAATTAAAGCAATGATTGATGCAGCTCTCGGTGGTAAGCTAGAATACGCTCAAGAAAAGTTAGATGGTCAAAACCTAATGGTGACTTATAAGGATGGTAAAGTACGTGCTGCTAGAAACAAAGGTCAAGTTAAAAACTACGGAGAGAATAGTTTAACAACAGACCAGGTTTCTAAGATGTTTGAAGGTCGTGGACCAATACAAGCAGCATTTGTGGAAACTATGAATGACCTAGAGACAGCAATTAGCAAACTTAATCCAAAACAAAAGCAGACTTTTTTGAAAACGGAAAGAAGTTCATAAGCTTAGAAGTTTTGTTTCCAGAAACAGCAAATGTGATACCATACGGAGCAGCTCAACTAAGATTGCATCATTTTAAATCCTTTGATGCAAACGGTAACGTTGAAGATGAGGATGTTGCAGGAATCTACGAACTACAGAAGGTACTGGATACAGTCCAAGCAAGCCAGCAAAAAACTTTTACAATCAGAACAACTGACCCAGCAGAATTAAAAGCTGATGTGGACTTACCAAATCAGCTTAAACAGTTTACTGGAGATGTAGATGTAATAAAAAACAAATACAATCTAGGTGATAGCGCCACAGTAAAGGACTACATAAAGCGTTGGTGGACAGACTTTATTAAAGCAAAAGCCAAAGAGCTTTCGTATAAAATGCCAGCAGACGTATTGGATGCGTTGGTTCAACGTTGGGCACTCACAGATAAGGCACAAAAAATTACTGCTATCAAAGGTTTAATTGACAATGAAGCGTTTCGTGCTTGGGTCGATCAATTTGATAAAACAGAGGTAGAGCCTACTAAAAAGATTGCTCTGAAACCAGTTGAAATGCTTTTTTTGAAACTTGGTGTACGAGTGTTACAAAATATAAAAAACTTAACTGCTCTAAGTCCCGATGAAGCAAAGCGCAAAGTAAAGCAAGATGTTTCAGCAGCAATTAGAGGTATTCAGAGAGCGGCAGACACGGATACAATTGAAGACTCAGATGCAGCAATTAAGTTCTTAAAAAGAGAATTAACGAGATTAAAAGATATTGGTGGGTTTAATGCCATCGTTCCGACAGAAGGTTTAGTATTTAAGTATAAGGGTAAGTTGTACAAGCTAACCGGAGCATTCGCGCCTATCAACCAAATATTAGGATATTTAAGATTTTAAAACATGAAACTAAAACAACTAGTTCCTCTAAAAGAAAAAAAGGAAGCAATAGCTACTTCACCATCAACCAACCTTACGCTACACTTTGATAAAGGATTTAACGAAGTAGGAGAAACTGGATCACCAGAAGCAACCTTTTCGATTAGTATTAGTAGTACTGGTGGCAAGGAGTTTTTTAGAGGAGTATCTGATCGCTCAGAAGAGGAGAAAATAAATGAAGGTGTAAGGCTTGAATTACGCAGAGCTTTGCGTAAGTTCGATAAGCATATACAATTTATTTTAGACAAATACAAATATCAGTCACGATGAGTTACCACGTTACATCAGAAAAAAAGTCTTTTGTTGAACATAAAGAGGGGGATGTCTGGGAAGAATCAGGCAAGACTTGGACTATTAAAAACGGAATAAAGAAAACCGTAACCAAGACGGAAGCTTTGCGTAAGCAAATTATCACTCCACTAGCCTGTCCAAAATGCGAAACAAACATGAGAAGCAATGTGCATAGATGGGCATGGAACGTCTATCGTATGTGCTTTAATTGCGTTGTTGATATGGAGCATGAGATTACAAAAGCTGGTAAATTAGAAGAGTACACAAAGGCTTTGTATAAAGCAAACATGGAATCGTTTTATGGAGATTTAGAGCAGTTTATTGAAGAGTTCTCTAAGGAGAAGACGCACATTATGACAGAAGATGGTGTTAAGGAGAACTGGGTTGATAATACAGGAAAGGTTGTAGAAAAAATTGGAAAGGAAGAACTGAATCAACTACAAACTAAAATAGACAATTTATGATGACCCAATCTATAATCATAGCTATAATAACTTCGATTGTAGGACCTGCGTTAGTATTGTTTGCTAAGTACTATCTCGACAAAAGAGCAACTAGAGGTGATATGGTCCAAGATGCTGCTAAATTAGGTGAACACGTAAGTGGCCGACTAGACTCAATAAAAGAGCACTATGCAGCAGACCGTGTATGGATTAGCCAATTTCATAACGGTGGCCATTTTTACCCAACTGGCAAATCAATAGCTAAATTTAGTGTGTTTTACGAAACAGTAAATGCCGATGTACCATCGATACAAACAACATTCCACAACGTACCAGTAGCTCTTTTCGCAAGATGCATCAACCAGCTCTTAGAAAATGATGCAATAAAAGTAGAAGATTATAGTAACAGAGATTTAGATACGTATGGTTTAAAGTATGTTGCTGAGGAGAATAAAACAAAATCGCAATATTTATTTGCAGTGAAGACTTTCGAGGGAAAGTTTATTGGCATTCTAGGAATAGACTACACAAAGCGTAAGCGATCCCTTCACGAAGATGAACTAACTGATTTAAAAGTTTCAGCAGCATCAATAGGAGGAATATTAATAAACCATCTAAGAGGATAATGGCACTATCAGAGGAATCAAAAGGACTTTGGCACAATATTAGAGCAAAAAGAGCTCGTGGCGAAAAGCCTGCCCGTAAAGGTTCCGATGCCTATAACAAAGCCGTAGCAGCTGCAAAAAAAATAAATGCTGCAAATGAGGTTAGTATGTGCAACGAGTGTGCAATCGCACTATTAGAAGACATCAAAGCTGGCAAAATACTAATGACAGAAGCTGAGTACCAAGGACGTAAAGTACCGCTTGGTAAGCCTATGAGAGGTGATGTCAAGAAATTCAAAGTGTATGTTAAGAAGGGTGACAAAGTTGTTAAAGTAAACTTTGGCGATCCCAACATGAAAATAAAAAAATCAAACCCAGAAAGACGCAAATCATTTAGAGCAAGGCATAGATGTTCTACGCCAGGTCCTAGATGGAAAGCTCGCTACTGGTCATGTAGAAAATGGTAAAACTCTTTTAAAAATGAAACAACAAAAACGCAATTTACAAGAAGCAAAGCAAAAGCTAGAATGGCAGTATAGAGCTGGTGTAATCAACGAATCCACTTACATGAAAAAACTCATGTTGATGGAGGATGATGAAGTATTAGGTACCAAAGACGTAGTGCCTTTAAGCAAAGTCGATCCTGATACTGCAAAGGCAGCTTTAAGTGGTGGTCAAAAAGATGGCAGCCAAACCGACGATGTAGTAAAGTCCAGTGCCGCAAAAATAGCTGTAGGAGCTCTAAAACCTGCGCAGACAGAGATTATTAAAGAAAAAGCTTTTGGGATAGCAGTTGGATTGCTTGGTAAAGGTAAGTGGGATGGAATAGATTTAGGATCAATTGTATCAAACGATAACTATATCATGGACGGTCACCACCGTTGGGCTGCTGTGTTTTTAATCGATCCAAAGGCAACAATTAAAGCTACTGTTATCGATTTGCCTGGTAAAACGCTAGTAACTGCTTTAAACCACGTTACAGCAGCTAAATCAGGTCTAGGTGGTAACCCTGGGAAAGGAAACGTCGCAGAGTTTACTGGTGAAAAAATAGGTGCTGTTATTGATAATGCTTTAAAAAATGGTATTAAAGGTGAGTATCCGCTCAAGCCTGAGCAAGTAAAAGAGCTTATAGGTAAAGTACCGGGAGCAAACGGAGACGCCAATAAGGGAAAAGAGATAATGATGAAAAATGCAGATGCACTACCAAAGCAAATCATGCCAGGAGCACCTGCACGAATAGACATGCCGGTTATTAAAGAACCACAAGTTCCAGTTGTAGCTAGTATGTTGAGCAAAGGATCAATTGATGTGAAGCCACCATACAGCAAGGATGTTAAAAGCAAGCTTGACGTAAAGGAATCTATAAAGCGCCTTAATAACTTGCTAAAAGAGAGTGTTAAAAGAGGAAACATCTAATGCCGTACAAAGTTAAAAAACAAGGAGATCAGTATGTAGTGTATAAAAAAGACACTGGTAAACGTGTCGGAGCTACTGCTGGAAATAAAAAAGCCTTACGTAAGTACATGGCTGCTTTGCATATTAATGCTAAAGAAGGTGCCCTAAATGAGGATGCACAGAAGGTTGCTAAAGACCTTACGCAAGCTTACAAATCAGGACCTGAGGCAACTGTTAACTTTCTGAACCAAAACGCAGGTGACAACGACCTAAAGAAAGTTTTACAAGCACCAAAAGAGGATGGTAAAGAGGATGATGATGACGCAGGAGTGGGATCGGTATCTGGCCAGGCAATGTCGTTTTCCCCAACACAGAGTGAAATAGACTTAATGAAGTCGGTATCATATCCTCTTGGATCTGCTAAAACTTTAATTGACGCCATCAATTCAGGTCCGATAGCTCAGGGAGTAGTTGCGGATAACGAAGCAAAAATAATCATCGATGGTCACCACAGATGGTCAGGAGCAATTGCAATTGGCGGTGACAAAGCAAAGATAGAAGGTACGGATTTTAAGCTACCAGTATTGCTAGCCACGGGGCAAGTCTAGTAATACCGTCAAAAAAATCTCCGTGAATAACAAGATAGTGTTTACCATTAGCACCAATGTGTTCTATTTGGTTATGCATTTCAATCATACCAAAATTTAAATTATATTGTAAATATGGTCTAAGAAATTCATCATGATTACCTAACACATATACCACTCTTGTATTTCTTTTTGCGTGTCCTAATATACGTCTTACCACATTTGTATGACTTTGTTTCCAACGCCATTTATTTTGTTTTATTTTCCAAGCATCAATTATATCACCAACAAGATAAAGTGTTTCACACGAATTATTTTTGAGAAAATTGTTTAGTGCTTCAGCCTTACAATCTTTCGTTCCAAGGTGAACGTCTGAGATGAAAATACTACGATATTTTTTGTCCATTGAAATACTGGTTACGGGTCCAGTGTCACCTGATCGTTGTGACCGATTTTTTTATTTTAGAAACTTAATTGACTTCTAAACATAACTGCCTGGTCACCAGTTACACGACTGCCTGAACTACCCACAATCGCATCAAACTTGGTATCAACATAGTTTACCATAAATCTCAAATTATCAGTACAGAACCAAGTGATACCATATGTCATAGCAGTAGCACGATTTGTTTTGCCAGCCGCTACTACAATAGGGCTTGCGTCAAACTCACTCATACGTACACCCACTTGCCATGCACCACGACCACCTTTGTCGATAGGATTGTTTGGCTTTATCCAACCAAACGCACCATCTTTGTATGCGTGACTTTCACCTGTCAAATTATAAACCGCTTGTACATAATAACCTTTGATTTCTTGATCATTACCTGTCGCAGGATCATATTTAAATTCAAACTGCTCACCTTGTAGTTTGAAAGCATTATAAGCAAATGCGGCTTCAAGTCCTTGGCGTGTGCGTGATGTAGTTCCGGTGAGTGCTGGACCCACAAACCAATTTGACTGTGAACGTGCTTCAGTGCGACCACTTGATGGTGTAACACCGCCTTTGATATCACCCATGCTATATGCTGCACCTAAATGTGCCACATACGCTTTACTACCAGTGAGTTCAGCAATGTTTGTTGTTACACGACCAATGTAATCAAAACTGTCATTGGCAGCATCTTTGTTTGCTTTACCACGACTGATAGCAAGTGCATATGTCAATCCTGGTTTTGGCACACCATGTAACATAAAGCCAGTTTCTTTTGCTGGAATCAATTCAGAATCATTTTGACCAATAAGACTGCGTTCCATAAAGTCTAGATTATTTGAACTAGTCAATTGCTCAAGACTGAATGGCATCTTAAACAAACCCAACTGAAACTGCATTTCTGGATTTGCAGCATAGTTAATCCACATTTCATCTGCTGTAGTTGATGTAGAACTGAAACCATCACCCGCACCGAAGTTTGCTAACAACTGATACTTAAAGTCTTTGGCAAATTGACCACGAACACCAAATCTTGCACGACGAACTTCTGCTAAGTTTTGATACGAATCTGTGGTTTGGCCGACACTGTAATCCGGTGAGTAGTGTCGATAGTCCATGTGAATTCGACCCGTAAACTGGGCAGTGTTGTTTCCATCTTTGCTTTTGAGTCCAATTCCATTTTCTGTGACTGAACCATCATTGACTCTTGCCTGTCTCCACTTGTTGTTGTCGCTAACGTCTTTGTCGATTCTTGATTCGGCAAATCTTTTGTTTTCTTCTTTTTCTTCATATGCTTTGAGTTTATCTTCATATTCTTGTTGAGTGATTACATTCTTCTCTCTTAGAATATTCAGTGTATCTTTGTACTCATCAGCATATGCTGGAATTACTGCTGCTAGTGCCACTACAATAGAAAGTTTTTTAAACAGTTTCATAATTTATCCTTATTTCCAAATTGAATTGCCGTCAGGACCTTTTAGTTCTTTACGCCAATTATCCTGTACAAGTTTGATTACTTCGACGGGCATATGAACATACTCCAATTCTTCACTCATCTTACCACCATTCTTATATGACCAGTCAAAGAATTTAAGCACAGCACGACCTGTCAGTGCGTCTGCTTGTTGCTTGTGCATCAGAATGAAACTTGCGCCTGTTGCTGGCCATGCCTCTTTTCCTGTTTGCCATGTCAGTAATAGATACATACCTGGCGCACTATTCCAGTCTGCGTTTGCTGCGGCTGCTTTAAATGTAGCATCATCAGGCAATACAAAGACACCATCACGATTCTTCAATGCTGCGTAAGGAATTTTGTTACGCTTGGCATAAGCATATTCTACATAACCAAAAGCGCCTTTCAATCTTTGTACTTGTGCTGCTACACCTTCGTTACCTTTACCACCAACACCCACTGGCCACTTGACTGCTGTGCCTTCACCAACTACTTTTGCAAATTCAGGATTTGCTTTACCAAGAAAGTTTGTCCAGATAAATGTGGTGCCTGAACCATCTGCTCGATGAATGACTGTGATATTCATTGCTGGTAAGTTTACACCTGGATTCAAATCAGTGATTGCTTTGTCATTCCACTTTGTAATTTTACCAAGATGAATGTTTGCGACTACCTCTGGTGTCAGTTTCAATTTGCCCGATTCAATGCCATCAAGATTGAATACTGGTACTACACCACCGATGATTGCTGGAAACTGCATTAGACCTTCTTTGTCCAATTCTTCCTTCTTCAACGGCATATCAGATGCGCCAAAGTCAACTGTCTTTGCTTTGATTTGACGAATACCGCCACCCGAACCAATTGATTGATAGTTTAGACCAATGCCAGTTTGTGCTTTGTATGCTTCAGCCCACTTAGCATAGATTGGAAATGGAAAAGTCGCACCGGCTCCAGTAAATTCTGCTGCTGATGCGACTCCTGTGAATAGCAATAATGATAGTAAAAACTTCTTCATATTATCTCCTTTGAGTTAGACTACTAAAATCGTTCTGTGTAACGAAACCGTCACAGTTTAGAATTTTTTTTAATAGTCTGACCGCCGAAGACAATCAGACTTTATATTTAGTATTACGCTGCTTTACCCCAAACAGTTTCCCAATTACCTGACAGCGCACCCTTTGAATAATCTGTTGCACGATTTTCAAAAGGTGGGCTGCCTATCGTGACTGGGAAAC
>OGWP01000064.1_pt1 | contig 10542 bp, 20 predicted proteins | sample 1576051 | NCBI WGS metagenome assembly OGWP01 (sample SAMN07581524, study PRJEB24739) | freshwater metagenome | reverse complement strand
GTTTCCCAGTCACGATAACAGGCCAAAAGAACTCCTAATAATTAAAACCATTTAACATGGCAAAGAAAATTAGCGTTGCACAAATTAGTGCATTAGCGAAAAAATTCGTAAGGCAAACGAGAAGTGGACTGATGCTATTAAAAGAGCGTCTGCCCAACTAAAAAAAGGGTAACATGAAATCCAAATCAAGGTACAATCCGAAAAAATTAAAATTTTCGGGTGAGGAATCATTTATGGTTCCAAAAGAAGGTGAGAAGTTTATTCTCGCAGTTGGAGCCGACGTTGTTGCTATTGATAAGCAAAATGCGGAAAATATCGATGTAACACCATTGGAACCCGTTAGTGTAACTAACCCAAATGTAGTTGTTGCCGATACTCAAGTAACTACCGCTCCTTCCGTAGTGATTCCCGTACCTAATTGGAGAAGCATGGATTGTGCGAGTATCCAAGCGGAGATTAACAACATCGAGCAATTGATGATGACTTCTCGCTTTACTCAAGAGATACGCACACAATACGAAAATATCCTTGCCGAAGGTCGGAGTGTTTACAACTCTACTTGTTTAAATCAAATAGAGCCACCTCCTCCTCCCGATGGAGTTCCACCCGCACCTCCCGTAATTACGGAGCCAACGTGGAGTTCTTTGTCTTGCGTACAAGTGATGAATGAGATTAACGAGTTGAGAAATACTCTCAATAGCGGAATCTACAAACTTGGTAGTGAGAACTATCAAAACATTCAAACGTACATAAGCAACGGAAAAAAATATTATACCGATAATTGTGAGGGTAAAACACAATCCTCGGATACACAAACAACAACTACAACATCACAAGTCGGAGCCCCTCCGATAACAACAATTACTACTACGGGAACTCCTATCATCGCTACCGCTTCAACGGGAGGATTAGGATTGCCTAAAGGTGGTGGATTCGGTGGTGGGTCGGGTGGTGGCGGTGGTGCCAAAGAGGAACCCAAAAAAGGTTTTAATTGGTGGTGGTTGCTACTCGTAGCGGGTGGTGTTTATTTACTCACTAGAAAGAAATAATGCAAAAAGGATTTTTACATACCGAGAATGGCGAGAAAAAGCAAGTTTATTTGCTTGAGGAGAAAGACCTTGAAAACTCACAATTTGGTAAAAAGAATTGGAAAGAGCATGTTTACATGGGATATCTCATCATCGGAACTATCGCTTTTGCATTAGGTATTGCTATCTCATTGAAACGTTTAAACGGAAAATAATGCAACCAATGACCCCTATGGCCGATATGAGTGCTTCGGTACCTCAACCCCCTCAACCTCCGATGCAACCCACGATGCAAACCGCTCCAACTTTGGAAACGGGTGGCACTACGGATACGTCATGGAAGGGATGGGCAAAGTCAGCCAATTGGGTAGAGATTGGTTTCATGGTTTTAGGAACGGCTGCTTTCCTCTTTATGGTTCGTTACTACAAGTATAGAATGAATACGGAGAGAGAGCAAATACAAAAATTACAATTGAAAACGGATGAGATGACTGCGGAAATCGCGGGGCTTAAAACACCCAAAAAGTCGGCTTCTCGTTTTTAATTAATAGTGAAAATTAAAATATGGATTTAGATGCTATCGGGTATGGAAATCCCACGATAGAGAATCTAAAGGGTATCAATACGGAATCCTATTTAGACTCTTTATTTGCGGATTTAACCCAATTTACTTTTCCCAAAAACTCAAGCGAGGCAACCCGCGAGGAACTCAATCAACTAGTTCGTAACGTTCAAGCTACCGCAACCGATGAGGATGCGAGGAACCTTTACTCCGCCTTTGACGTTTACCTCGATGAGTATTACATGAATTTCCTTGCTAAATTTAAGATATCACCCGAGGAGAGCGGAAAGGTGCTACAAAGCCTCCATGATGATGTTAAACCCCTTATTCTTAAACTTAAGTATTTCTTTCAAAGGCCACGCCCCTATCAGTTAGCCTATTACTATAAACTTAAGTTAATGCCTTTCACCACCCTAGGTGCCGACTCACCTTCTTTTCCTAGTGGCCATGCGGTATATTCCAAGGTATATAGCGAAGTGCTAGGCAATCAATATCCCGAACTATACGATGCTCTATACCATATCCATAACCAAGTGTGTGATTCGCGACTTGCGTTAGGAGTTCATTTTCAAAGTGATGTGGATGTAGGTATCTACGTGGGAGAAAGGATTTGCCAATTCAAAGAGTTTATGATTAAATACCAACTTTAATGCAAATTAAACTTAAGGATGGTAAGGCTACATGGAAACAAGAATGGCGAGAAATCGATGGGAGGAGGATTTTCTTTAGGTCGCGGTGGGAATACCGCTATGCCTTGTATTTACAACTATTAAAGAGCCGAGGCGAAATAAAAGATTGGCAACACGAACCCAAAACATTTTGGTTCGAAGGTATCAAAAGGGGTACCAACAATTACAAACCCGATTTTCTAGTTACGCATAAGAATGATGCCGAGGAGTGGATTGAAGTAAAGGGCTTCATGGATGCTAAGAGCAAAACGAAAATTAAGCGGATGGCTAAATACCACCCCGACGTTAGGCTAAGATTGGTAGAAAAGGATTTTTTTAAAAATAACTCGAAGAACTTAAAAATTTTGATAAAAGAATGGGAATGAGTATTTTCGAGCAACAAAATTTCGTTGCATAAAGCAATGGCTAACTCGTTTGAGTCCTTAAATTTAATTAATGAACTCTTAGAATCTTTAAAGGATTTAGGGGTAGAGGGAGTTACCACCATTTTGCAAAACGCACGAAGTAAAACATTGACCTTGAATGATAAGAATGTGGAGTTTACCTTAAAGATGGTATCCAACCACTACAAAAGGCCAATGGAGGACTTTATAAAGACAAGGAGTAGAGATGGAAGGAGAAGGAACGCGATAGCTTTTTGTATTTATTATTTGCACAATGAGTTTGATTATAGCTTTGGGCAATTGCAATATATTTTCGGCATGGATAAATCATGGTTAAGCCGACTCAATGCGATGATTAAAAACGATGGTAAAAGAAAGGGTAGTGCAAACTATGAAGTAAAACAAAAGTTCGATTTGATAATTAAAGATTATAAAAACAAAAAAGGATAATTATGGCAAACAATGAGTACATGGAACCCGAGGAACTCGGTGGTGAACAAGTTGGTGGTGAGTATGACCCCATGGGTGCCCCCATCAATGAAAAACCATATACCAAGCCAAACGTAAAGATTAACCCTAAAGATTTACAAGGTGATATTCCCGAACCATCGTTTCAAGCACCTTTGATTGATTTAGATAAACCTAAGTTTGATGATATTCCTCCCGCTCCAAAAAAGCAAACGGAACCATTGAATAGGGAGATGAACGACTTACCTAAGAAGGATAAGCAAGTGGCTGCTTCGCACGTTGCGAACATGATTATGCAAGTGTATGAAGGATTAAATACACTCGCTAGTAAGGGAATGGTGTTTAACGAGAAAAAGCTAAACCGCCTACAACAAGAGGGTGAGGTCGATTTTTCTATTCTAGTTAAGAAAGATTATACATCGAATCAAGAGATTACAGCCGCGGAGTTTATTCAAGATTTCAATAGGCAAAATGAAAATTCATTAAGAGTTACAAAAGAATTTAAAGAGGAGGTTACACCAATACTCGAACGTGTTTTAGTTAAACGCGGAGTGGGTATGACCGATGAGCAAATGCTTATTTTCTTATTCGGACAAGATATTGCAATTAAGGGTGGGCAATTCTTACAAGCCCGTACTCAAATGAATCAAATCATTGATATCCTTAAAGAACAAACGCAAGAGATGAAAAATGGTGACTCTAGGTCGCAAGTAAATACTCCGCCACCTCCACCTCCGCCCCCACAAGCGGAACCTTCATACTCTTACAACGAACCTACGATTTTAGAAACGGGTGAGGAGTTTGAGGAAGGTGAGGAGCAAGAAGATTATTTTGAAGATGACGTAGATGATTCCGAAATTGTGGGAAGTGTGCAAGAGCAAGTAGAAGCACAATTGCAACGTAAAACAGTTGCTCAATTACGCAAAGAACAAATTGCTCAAGCAAAACAATCATTGAAAGGCAAAAGAGTAACAAGCGGTAAAAGAGGTCGCAAGAAAAAATAACAACGATGGAGAAACGGGAACCAATGGTGTTGATTGCGTGTGGTAAGAAAGGTGTAGGTAAAACAGTTGCCACCATTGAAATGATTTATCGTTACATAAGCGGTAACCCACAAAAAGGCATACCTCCCCGTAAAGCATTGATATTCGACGTTAATGATGAGTTCTCCCACTTTTGGTATCATGGCGATTATCACTCAATCAAAGCACTAGCCATAAAGGATATCCTTCGTTTTAGTGTTCACCCTAAAGTGGAAGTTAGAAGGATTCGACCCTTTTGGGATGATGGTACTAAGATGGGTATTGATGATATGGGAGAGGTGCTAGGTATCATTTTAGAAAGCTATCGTAACGGATTACTACTCGTTGAGGATATTAACAAATACACTAACGATACATTGAAGGGTGATTTAGTTGGTTCCCTAGCCACAGTTCGCCACATCGGTATCGATTTAGTTGCCCACTACCAATCCGTAGGTCGTGCAGCCAATCCAAAGCTATTGGGTAATACAAAGATTATTCGTTTGCATAAAACCAATGATTCCGTTGCTAGGCATAAGAATAAGTTTGAGGAACGCACCGAGATTATGCAAATAGCCGAATCCATCGTGGATAAGAAATTCAACGAAGGAGATAAGCGTTTTTACTTATACGTCGATGTAGATGAGGGTAAGATACATGGTAAGTTCGATAAGAAGGATATCGACGTAGCCATACAAGATTACATTTCCAAGAATCATAGCACGTTGGTAAAACCCTTACTTTTAAAGATTGATTTAAAAACGGGTGAAAAGCTATATGACCAACGTAGTGCCCTTCAAATGATAATTAAGGATTTAAAGAAAAAATACTTTTAAGCAACACCTACTTTCATAGGCAAAATTACTTAATTGTTGCTTCTACGCACTTAAAACAACACTAAGTCGTTGTTCCTAAGTTACTTGCGTATAGTTCAATATCGAAATACGGGTTTAAATTTGGGTTGAAACTTAGTAAGTAATCTGTATTACCCTAAGAATCAACAAAAAGTTTTCTAATGGACAACAAGCTAAAAGAGGTTTTGATACAAGTCGGGATTACGACACTTAGCGTTTTAATCGCTTTGCGAATAAACTCTATGTTGAATAGTTACCGAACTGTACCGCCTCAAAAGGTGGAAAACTAAACCAAGAAACGAAACCCATTTTTTAAAACCTTTCAATTGTAAACGAAATGTCTTACATTAGAAAATATCTCGAAAATGCAAAGAGTTTTGCAAATGAGAGATACATGAACGCAATCGGATTCGATTATTTTGCTGGTGGCGACCAGTTTTTCGATGCCGATGGTGAAGGAGCAGCTGCTCCTCAAGCAGGTGGTGTACCCTCTATGGGAGCGATGAGAACTTCTCAGCCTTACATCATCACAATTTCAAACGCATCTGCTACTTCCGTATCTAACTTCGACGTACTTGGTGCATACCAATACCTCGGTAGCGGTACATTTACAAGTGGTAGTTTGGTGAGTGGACAGATTACAGTTAGCTCTGCTATCTCTAACGTTACTTACCAAGAGTTCTCGTACCAATCAATGAACTCACCTTTCGCAGTAGGTCTTACCTACATCGAGAGCGTAAGCGGTTCTTCAACCCAAGTTTCCCAAACACTTACGTTGAACACAAGGGATGCAAATGGTAACCAAGCATTAAAGACCTTAGTGCCTACCATCGACCCATATCAACAACAAAGTGGTATCGTAGCGTTGAACCAACTCTATGATATTGATGGATTTACCAAAATCACCATCTCCACTGTGTTGCCAAGTGTTGTGTTCCGTATGCACTTCTATCCACGTGCTAACTTGAATGTTGCTCGCGGATTGCGTGGAAACCAAGTGGCCGCTGACTTCGGTAGCCCAATGAAGCAAGTCACTCCGTTGCTTACTAAGTAATGGGTGCGTAGCTTTAGCTACCAAGCGATAAAAGGCTAATCTTGAAATCGCATAACCAAAGAAAGGGGTGAGGTAAAGTAATTTATCTTGCCCTTTTTTTTTAAATTTGGAATATGAATTTATATACCTACGTCGCAAACAACAATCCAACGATGGCAAAAGCAATATGCCATAAGTATGGATATAAAATTTCGGGAGTACAATCTAAAAATGATTTAGGTGTTGTACTTGAGCAATTAGTTTCCAAAGAAGGTGAACCCGCACTAAAAGATATCGTACTTAACCATCCCGATAGGGAAATTATAATCGAGTTCAACGAACAAGAGCGTAAAGAAAGCAACGTCAATTACGCGGGTACAACATGTTGTCCTCGTTGTGGTAGAACTCCACAATCTTGCGTTTGTAAGCAAACGTATGCAAACTACATGAATTACATAGGTGAGGATAAAGATGTAAACGTCAAGCCTACACGTAACGAGCATTTAGTATCACAAACAAACACATTCCTCCTAGCAAGTGCATTTCTTTTAGGAGTAGCAATAATTTCAAGAAAATAAAAAAAATCAAATGAAACAACTTGATGTTTACGAAGCAAAAGATGTAATCATAAAAAGTATTGGTTACATGGTTTACGAAGATAGAGGTACACTCATCGACCTACTTCGTAAAAATGGTGTTCAAGTATCCGATAACGTAAGTGATGATGATTTAATTAGAATGACCTACGTTGCTATTGGTAATAGCCTCCAATTCAAAAAAGATTTAGCACGATATATCGATGCTCAAACAAAAGAGACATACGAAGGATATGTGGATGAGGAGTTCTTCAATGCTCCTGGCGATGATAAGAAAGCAGCACGCGTTGCAAAGAGAACCGAAAGAAAAACCGCACGTGATACCGCGAAAACAGCTCGTGGTGGTAGCAAGGTCGGTGTAGCGGTAAAAGGGATTGCTACTAAAGAAAACGTACAAGCAGCAATCAATACGGGATTAGGTTTACTAGCGGATTCACTCTCATCAAAGGCCGACCGCAAAACAGTACAAGAGGCAACGTTGTTGGCAAGTGAAAAAAGCAAACAAGCGATTGCGGAAGCTGCAGCCGAGGATGCAAGAAAGGGTCGCATCAAATCATGGATTATCCCTACCATCATAGGTGTAGTTGTAATCGGTGGAATCATAACTTATTTCGTAATGAAAAAACGTAAAGCATAATGAAAACAAGTCACATTCTAGGTTTAGCACTAGTAGGATTAGGAATTTACTATATCCTAAAAGCTAAAAAGAAAGGTATGGCTATGGCTACAACAAAAGCAAGTGAGCCAAAGGCAAATGCTACGGGATTCGAAATTCCAAAGTCGGGTAACAAAGTATTCACTCAATACGGAATGTTATAATGATAGTAGCAAGTGATTTTTTGAAAAAAGGCAAACGTGGTTCTAGTAAGGACAATGATTTGCTATTTGATAAATCCAATGCAGCCACTATCGGTATGGTAATCGGTGGCCTAGGCGGATTATACGTCGGCTACACACGTAACTATAATCTCTTGCTTAGTGTTTTTATTGGTGGGTTAGCGGGGAATTTCTTAACTAAAGCACTCATAAAACCTAAGAAAGATGATGAAGAATAGTAAGTCGATTGGCTCAACCGCGGGAATCGTATATGGTTTATACTATTCCATGAAGCACCAAAAGAACTTCACCCAAACAGCCCTCTTTGTAGTGGGCTTTGGTTTTATAGGACTCATGATTGGTAAGGCAATTGATAAATTCAAACAAGATGAAAACTAATACACTTTTAGCACTTTTGGCTGGTGGCCTCGTTGTTTATCTCATCATGAATAAAAAAAGTGGGGTTAAGGCTAACGAACCCGAAATACCAACATGTAAGCCAAATGAGGAATTAAAAACTAGCCAACCAAATTGTTTGGTGGCTCCATGTCCGACTCTCTATTCATGTGAACTTAAAAAAAGTATATGATAGAAAAAAGTGCGAATCAACTTTGGCGAGAAAGTGGTACTACCTTATCCTTTAAGGATTGGTTGAATCGTGAAAAACGCAAATATGTAAATTTCAATGCGGAGCAAGAGAAACAACAAGTCATGATGGTAAACAAGCCCCTCAACGATACCATACAAAAAACACTAGGGGATATTAAGAAAGAGGTAGGCTATAAAACCGAAGCTAGTGGTAAGAGTGTATTCGGAGTAAACAAAACAATAATCATTTTAGTAGGGGTCGGTGCTTTAGCATTTATCACCTATAAATTTATAAAAGCTAGAAAATGAGAAAAACATTAATCACGATTGCAGCCATTGGTGGTGTTTATTTGCTTTACAAGTATTTAACCCGTACTAATAAAAATGAGCAAGAAGTTGCAAGTGGAAGTAACGTCATACAAGAAACTATTGCGATTGCTAGAAGTAAACCACAAGTAAATCCAATAATTCAAGACAATCGTAATGTATTTAATGCAATGAGGCAACCTTTTAACTCCGATGAGTCAGCAACAGTTGCTCCATCCATCAATGCTAAAATTGGAATATTCTAATGGTTTTTGAAGTACCATCCAACCACGATGAGTTTACCCTTCTAGTTAAGGTCGTAACTCCGCAACCCGAGAAAATTAGGTTGATAGTAAAGGATTGCTCTTTACGTGATACAGTTTTCACCGATAGGTATAAAACAGTAAATGGAGAGGCTTCATTTTTTGTTCGCTTACCCGTTAGCGGTGGCAAAATGTATGTTATTATCTACAACGAGCGTATCGGTAACCTAGATAAAGGTGAGGACTCGACGTTTGAAGTAAAGGAATTAAAGCGATTACCCCTAGAAAAGAAAATGGATGTTGTAGATTTTAACGAGAAGGGGTTAAGAAGTTTCGTTAAGTTTTGTACTCGCTTTTGTTTTAATGCGGGGCAACTCACTAGCGGAGTTTATAAATCAAGTGATGGGAAGTACACGATTGAATATTTGCCAACCATCGTATATCCTAATGGTAGGGAGTCTAGCACCCCCGCACGTATAGGAGTAGAAAGCGGAATCATTCAAGTTAGCCAAGCTAAGTTTCGCCCGATGACAGTTCCGATGCGTATGGCAATCCTATTGCATGAGTATAGCCATTTCTATGTAAATGATAGGATGCACGATGAAACCGAAGCCGACCTTAATGGGTTGCTTATTTACTTAGGGTTAGGATATCCACGTATAGAAGCACATCAATCTTTCTTAAATACGTTTGTAAATGTACCATCTCAACAAAATAAGAACAGGTACGATAAGATTAAGAAGTTCATTGATGATTTTGAAAAAAACAACTATATAGTTTATGAATAATACACTTAAAGGAATATTAGCGGTTGCCGTAGTCGGAGGATTGGTGTATTTAGCATACACTCAATCAAAAGATAAAACGGGAAAATACATAACTATTATTACGGGAACGGGTAACGCGGGAAACGCTCAACTACTTTTAACTTTTGATGAAAAATTTTTAAAAGAGTGGGCAAAGGCATCGAAACGTGGTGTGCCGACTTTTGAATATAATGGCAAAACATACAATACTAAAGGCGGAAAAGTAAAAATAAATTAAAATGGCACAAGGAAAAGCACTAGAAGTATGGAGCGGTTTACCAACGTGGGCAAAAGGAATTATTGCGGTTGGTGGAGTAGCGATTATATATTTTACGGGTAGAACTATTATTAAAAAAATTAGTTCTTTAAAGGAATCAAAAGATGTAAAAGAATTAACTCGAGATGCAAAATCGGATAGAACCGCATTGTTAAGAAAAGGATTAAGACCATCATTTAGCGAAACACAATATAAAGGATGGGCAAATGCCATAGAACAAGCATTTGAAGGATGCTCGGGAATAAATATATCATGGGGTAAAGATTCGCCCTTGGGAACTATAACGACTTGGAGTACAGCGGGTTACAAAGTAGCCACAATTATGAATCAATTAAAAAATGATTTAGATTTTATTGATTTAGTAATTGCATGGGGAGTTCGTACTTATGATAAATGTGGCATATTAACGGGAGATGTTGTAGATGCGGATTTATTTAAAGCAATTACAAACGACCTAACCGATAGAGAGAGAAGGGATGTAAATACTATTCTTTCCAAAAAAGGTATCACCTATAAAGTTTAAAGAATGGATGTATTATTAGATTCTCGTAATGATTTAGATAGCGGTTACTTTAGCCTATTAGGTGTAGGTGAGGGTCGCAAACGTATTGGTAAATGGAGAAGTGCCCAAGCTAAAGAATTAGCAACTAACAATCCATACATAAGCGATGCGGATGGTCAATCTCGTTTAATAGCAAAGCATGAAGCAATATTAGAAAATATCAAAGAGCAACGTGCAAAAGCAAAATCAAAAGCAACTAAAAATTCTTTGGATGCTAGGATTCAAGCATATAACGAATATTTAGCCGATGCTAGATATTATTTAACGGAACTAGAGAAACAAGCAATTG
>OGWP01000063.1_pt1 | contig 10545 bp, 5 predicted proteins | sample 1576051 | NCBI WGS metagenome assembly OGWP01 (sample SAMN07581524, study PRJEB24739) | freshwater metagenome | reverse complement strand
GTTTCCCAGTCACGATATGGTCTTTGATAGGTTATTTGCATAACTTCTCATAAACGGCTAAACGAGTTAGGTTGTGCAGTTCAAGGTTGTGATATGTGTTGCAGTACTCAAAGTTACTCTTGCCCATTGACTCACGGACTGAAGCTCCAGCATCAATCAACTTTTGAATGGATGCTTTCCAATTGTTTTGGGTTGCAAATATCACCCCATCGTTTGATGTGTGGTAAACGTAAGGATAAACTGCAGAGCAGATGATTGGTAGCGAATAAGCAGCAGCCTCAACGATTTTCAACTCACTCTTGCATTGATTGAAGTGGTTGTCCTGAAGTGGTGCAATTACGAAGTCAAAGTGCTTGTAAACCTCGCCATATTCAAAAGCAGAAGTACCTTGAACAATCTTTGCTTTGGGAACGAGTTTGACAATCTTGTCCCACACTTCCGATGGCGTGTATCCGCACAGGTAGAATTCCACATCCATCTCATTAAGGTCATCAGCAACCAATTTCAAATCCTCCTCGTGAGTAAGCCCACCAACCCATCCGATTTTAACGGTGTCATTCTTCTCCTTTGGTTGACTCCATTGGTTATGAGTCAAGTCCAAGCAGTTAGGAACAACGTGGACATTCTCATTGATTAACCGAATCTCTTTAGCCAACATTGGAGTTGTGGTGATGACTGCATCAGCGTAATGGATCGCATCTTTTATGGCGTTCTTGATTCCCTTCCTGTATGCCCAATAAGCTGGATTGTATTTTGGTAGTACCCAATAGTCATCCACGTCTATCACATAAGGCTTCCTGGCATCTGCAATTCGCTTCAAAACATCGTAGTGATACTTTCCCAGTCACGATAACGAGTAGGAACTAGAAAAATACCCTACCGCATCTTTTTCTAGTTCCTCCGTTATCTCATCATTGGCATTACTCAAAGCATCATCGCGGATATCATCGATAAAATCCTCAATGCTTGACCATTCTATTTTATTATCTAATAACTCTTTTTGTTCCTTAGCATGTTCTAATTCCTCCTCATCGGATTGTATATCATTATCGAAATCATCTCTTTCCTCCTCGGTAGCATTTTCATGGTCGAAAGCATCCTTTTTTTCTTTTATATCGCTTTCTAATACATCAATCTCATCGTTTAACTCCTCAAGTCGCTCTAAATCATCTTTCAGTTCTTCGTACTCATCGGATTTGCCAGCTAAATCGGCAATATCCTCATCATCCATACCATCCAAACGAGCATCCGCTTCCTCACTCGCCAATATCCTAATATCTAAATCGGTCATGTATAGATAGTTAGATAAGTCGGTAATTAAACCCTCATCTACTAAATGCTCGGCAAAATCCTCTTGAGTACCAAATGCACCATTGTAGGGGATATCATTTGTTAAATCCATGTAGTCGGTACCAATCTCATCGGCATAGCTTCGTAATACATCAACGGGTATTCCCGTATCATCGCTTATGCTTTGTAGATGCTCCTCGATTTCATTTTCCTCTTTGTCCTCCTCCTCAATATCCATTTCACCACCCTCCTCTAATAAGGTAGTGCCATGGCCATAGGCTCCCGACGTTAGCCCACCATTTTTGTAACTACTTTTAAAATCATCCTCATGGATAACCTCATCATCCTCATTAATCAAACGCATATCTACCAAATACTTTCTCAAGCCCTCGGTATCATCCGCGTGTTTCATAAAGCCATCTTCAAAGATGGTTGAGGATTCTAATAGTTCCCCCGTTTCATCATCCTCATAGAACTCGGGATAGTGCATTTCAAAGATGACGTTACCCATCTCATCCTCTACATATCCATGAAATTCACCTCTTTCCTCGTGATAGGAGTATTTTAAAGCCGACATACGATTCTTAAATTTAAGTTATTGAGTAACCACGAAACTTGAAAGTTCACCACCTAGAGCCATGAAGCCATTTCCTTCTAGGGATTTAGCCATCATGTTATCCATTTCGTTACGTGATACCACTTGTGCATCATACGTTGGGCGAGATGCGGTGATATGACGTGCGGTAGTTTGAGAGAACTTGTCTTTGTTTTGGTACCACTTGTCCTCTTTCTTATTCCAATACCAAATTGGGTAGTAGCCATAAGAAAGGACAACGTAATCTCCGTTCTCCAACGTCTTAGCTTCTAGGTTGTTACCTCTAAATGGTTGGTGATTCTCGGCATAGCTACTTGCTTCGCTATTTGAGATACGTGTTCCACCACCTTTTGCCATTTCGGTATCACCGCCATGCTCAAGTTTACCGCTTGGGTTTTGGTCGCTCTTATCGGCACGATTTTCCCAATACACATATTTATCTAAGTATTTTTCAATATGGGCTCGAGTCGGTTTAGCATAAGGATTACTAATCTTCAATGCCTTAAGACCTTGCTTGTTATAGCGATAACCTACGGGTTTAGCTTTTTTCTCTAAATCGCGAAACTCGTTGTAGTTAGGACTTTGAGCATAGGTTTGGTCGGTTTTACCACCCTTGGCTAATTTATCTTTTGGACTAACGTCGCTCTTATCCTTGCGGTTTTCAAAGTAGATACCACTACCGAGATATCTTTCAATATGAGCATCGGTTGGTTTAGCATACTTGTTTACTTTTAAACGCTTGGCTAGGTCATCGGTATAGCGATAGCCAACACGTTTTCCTTTTTCCTCTTTGTCGGCTTTCTTTGTCCATTTGTTTCCAAAGTATGTTTCCTTATAAGAAGGTGCTTGACCCCCTTTGGCAAATGAATGAGAATGTAATTCTTCTCTTGTTCCTTCTTCAATATTTATTCTATATAATTTGCCATCATTTTTTACCATGATTGAGGATTTAGTAGCATGGATTATTTTATCACCCTTTTGTAAACCATGCTCGGCAACTCCACCTTTTGCATACTCGGTATCTCCACCATCCTCTAATTTACGTTTTGGGTTTTGGTCGCTCTTGTCGGCACGATTCTCCCAATAAACACCTTTATCCAAATATTTTTCAATGTGTGCTTGAGTAGGTCTGTCGGTAACATCCTTACGAAGTTTCTTTGCTAAATCATTGGTATAACGATAGCCTACGGGTTTAGCGGTTTTTGTTAAGTCGCGAAACTCATTGTAAGTATCTCTATCTTGAGCGTAGGTTTGCTCGAATTTACCACCTTTGGCATATTGATTTGCGTATTGCTCGGCAAATTTTTCTAATGTTTCCTCATCAATATCAAAATTTTCACTTGCCATCTCTACCATTTCACTTATATTATACTCTCCCCCATCTTTCCAAAAATCTAATTCATTTTTTTCTTTGCTTTTAAAGTAAGAAAAAACTTTTTGTTTATTGGTATCACCACCTTTGGCAAGTTTACCACTTGGGTTTTGGTCGCTCTTGTCGGCACGATTTTCCCAATAAACGTATTTATCCAAGTATTTTTCAATGTGGGCTCGAGTCGGCTTGGCATAAGGATTACTAATCTTTAATGCCTTAAGACCTTGCTTGTTATAGCGATAACCTACGGGTTTTGCTTTTTTCTCTAAATCGCGAAACTCGTTGTAGTTAGGGCTTTGAGCATAGGTTTGGTCGGTTTTACCACCTTTGGCAAGTTTCTCCTTTGGCTTTACATCGCTTTTATTCTTACGTCTTTCGCTATACACGTATTTACCATTTTCTTTTCGCCCTAGATACTTTTCAATATCCGAAGCGGATGGTTTTTTAGAAGGGTCTTTAATACCTAATTGTTTGGCTAGTTTGTTTGTATAACGATAGCCTACGGGTTTGGCCTTTTTTTTCTTATCCGCACCTTTAGTGTAAGATTCTGGATATTGTGCTTTTGATTGGCCATTTTTATCAACTTTTGCCATATACTTTTTTTAATGGGTTTTTTATTTATTTCTTGTTTCAAAACGTGCATCATCTCTACGTGAGTGTTCTCTACGTTTGTGAGAACCTACGAAATGTTTTGAGGCAATCTTACCATGCCTCATGGCTAGACGTTCATCTTCTCTATCATCGTAGCCTTGCTCATGGGTTCTACCGCCTTTGGCATATTGCCCCGAATATTCTTTAGCGAATGAAACTAATTTTCTCTCACTAACCTTTGAACCAAATTCATCTTCGGCACGTGAAACCATCTCATTGATATTATAGTCATCACCTACCATCAATGTGTACTCATCATCTTCTTCTAACGACTTCCAAAAATCGAATACCTCATCTTTTCCAATCAATCCACCACCCTTCGCCATTTCGCCACCATCCTCCAACCTTTTACGTGTGGTTTCATAAACGTCAATTATGACCTTGTTTTTGTCATCGCCATGTTTTTCCTTGTAAATCCGTAGTGCATCCTCTTTACTTTTAGCACGAACGGAACTAGCAAATTGTCCACTTTTACCTTTAGTTCTTGTTGCTACTTCATATATTTTTGTTTCACCACCTTTAGCATACTCATCTTTTTTTTCTATCAACCCTTCTTTTACGAGTTCTTCCTCAAGTTCGCTAGAACTATAATCTAATCCACTAGGCAACATGGAATAATATCCCGTTTTATTTTCCATTAACCAATTGATAGCTTCGGGTTTTATTTCGTAATTATCATACTTTTTAAGGTCATCCAAGAAATTTTCAAAATCCTCTCTTTCTTGTTCGTATTGCATTTGATAATAATAATCCTCAATGTTATCAAAACCTAAAAGATAACGCTCACTAACTTCGGCAAACTCTCTAGCGGGTTCACCAAACACGATAGCGTTTTGACCGCTATACATAGTGTTTTCTACCACGATGTTATCGGGATAGTTTTCCTCAAAGAATTTTATAGCGACTTTGTCAAAGAAATCCCCACCATAATCGGTATAAGCAAAGTTCAACACCATCTTATCCTCGCCCATTTTACTCTCGGCTTCGGCAATTAGGTCGCCCGATGCAATTACATCATCTATGGTTGTAACAAAACCTCCTCTCCGATAGCCTTCGGGTAATTTCGCACCCTTCTCCGCGAACATGGTAGTGTTGTAGATATCAAAGCGAGGGTCGGCATTTACACCGCCTATCATTGGTTGAAGGATTCCACCATACTCTAGTATTGGTGTTTTTTTCATATCCTTAATCAAATTTTCGTAAAAGAGTGCGGTAGTTTTTGGGTTTCTATTGTAAGCTATGATATCATGAACAACCTCTCTATCAAAACTATCTCCCTTACCCCACGTAACATCTGTTGATTTTTTGGGGCTAGATAAGTAAGCAAGATATTGACTTACCGCTTTTAAAACTTCACCCGTTGTAGCGGGTATATTCTCCTCCATATCATCCACCGCTACACCATTCTTACCATACCAACTAAACACATACTTTTCAAGATAACGCACATCTTTAGGGTCAAATACAACACCACCCTTCGCCATTTCGCCACCATCAGCCATTTTAGGATATGAAGAAACACGAATATTATTTTCATAAAGCTCTGCTTTAATACTTCCTTCATTTTCGTAATCAGAAAATGCTTTATATGCACTTTCATAGCCTAATTTTTTTATTTTTTTATCATTAGGAAAATATATTATCGCATAACTTTTTTTGTTTGTTTCACCACCCTTCGCCATTTTATTTTTTTCATAGCCAATTTTAATCAAATGGTGTATGAAAGAATTGTATTTTGATGTTCCTAATTTGTTCAAATCTTTTTGCGACATTGATTTTTTAAAATACTTAATTGTTTCTTTCCTCAAATCATCATCGCTTATGTTTAGTTCATACCCATCATCGGAAATAAAATATAATTCTCCACCCTTGGCCATTTCTCCATACTCAATATCCTCATCATCCTTAAAATTGTCAAACTCAATCGTAGATGCAATTTCTTCAGCCTCCTCGAATGAGTATGCTTGAATATTTAGGGTCTTATCGGTGTTTTCATCATATATTTCGTAGTAAGTTAAGAACTTTTTTGTCTTACCACCCTTGGCATAAAAGTCACTAATACCCGTAGCTTTTGAGAGTTCTTGTGGGCTTGGATTTCTTTTTTTCACCGCTTCGACCTTTATGAAGTAATCTGCATAATAGAGTTTTTCTTCACCTTTTTTCCATCTATCCATCGTTTCGTTATCTCCACTATGTACGTGTACTCCATCGGCATCTTGTAATTGGGTCGTGTGTATTATACCATCATCATCAATTGAATAATCATTCGGATTATCACTCAAGTATAATTCATCCGCCAAATACTTTACTAAATTTTTAGCCTCTACATTAGGATTTTTTAACCAATCAACTGTATATGAGTTCACCAAATCTAATTGACCTACTTCGTAATCATCCTCGGTAACATCCACAAATACTTTAAGATTTAGCATCTCATCGGGGTTTATACCACCGAGTTCTAGCTTACGTGCTTTGTTAAGGTCGGACTTATCCGCTCTACTTTCTATATATAAATAACGGAATGAACCATCTCCCACACCTTTGGGGCCTGATTTATTTACCTTACCCTTAACTTTAAATGTTTCGTTGCGGTACTTTTCAATTTCCTCCGCGGTAGGTCTATCGTTTGGTTTCTTACCTAATTTCTTTGCACCTTCTTTCGTGAATCTATAACCCGTTCTTTTCGCGGGAACTGTTTTATCATTCTCTATATCGTATGCCTTGCTTTGAGGTCTGGCTTGTCCTTCAGGCCAAGTACCTTTATTAGTTTTCTTTTTTCCTTTTTTAGATACTAATTTCTTAGCTTTTTCTAAGGTCTTATTTACTTTAGCACGTTTAGTTGCCATATTTCCAATTTTTTTTAAGGGGCAGTAAGCCCTAAACAAAAATAGATTAAATACTTAATTTTTCCCTTTTTTAAGAAAAAAATACTAAAAATCGAAAAAACCCCGATTTTTTTACTTGTATTTAAATCCGACGTTTGCTAAAATTGGAACCGCTAAATCAACTAACCGATACTAAAAATATCGCATTTTTCTCGATATTCTGTATTTATTTCACTTTTAGGCGGTTTTCTCACCAACGACCCCACCATCGGCAAAAGCTACCCCACCACCGCTTTGGTTTATTTCACTTAATACCTCTCGTTTGGTCATTTGTTTTCCTTCATAAGTAACGGGTGCGGGGTCGGATACCGCATCGCGGGTAATCACCACTTCGCCACCCTCCATTTCTAGGGGTTGCCCCGTACTCTTATTGATAGCTTTGATACCACCTTCGCTATGACGTTTGCCCACTAGCAAACCGCCAGCCGCTCCACTCTTATGTTCAAAGTAGTTTTTAACCTCTTTATTGTCGGGATTGAGTTCGCCACCCTTTTTGTAGTTACCCGCTATGGCCTCACCGAACGTAGTGCCCATTTCCCGCCCTTTGTTGATGATATTTCGGATAGGTCGGTTGATAGTGCTTCCTACAAGTAATGCGGGGGATGAGGATTGGATAACCTTTAAATTTAAGGTATCGGTTATTCCCCCCTCGCCCATGCACTCAAGGATTAGGTATCTATCCCCGACGTGGCTCATGGTATCGCCTCCTTTGGCAAATACGGATTCTCTATATACGAATCGCTTACCATCGGACATTTCTTTTAATGCGGGTAAATTTTGATATTGGGCATCGCTCATGCTACAAACGTGGCATGGCTCCTCTATATCACCACCACTAGCTTTCTTGTTGGGGTCATTTCCCCATATAAGTAAGGAAAGATACTTACGTGTTTTTTTACCATTCTCATCTACGAGTTTACCTTTATTCCCGCTCATGCGACTTATGAAGGAGATTTGCTTTTTAGCCCACTTCCACATGGTTGGTGTCCAATCGGCAACCTTGGTATCCTTCATTTTCATAATCCAACGGGCACTTTCGCGACCCGAGTCGATACCTTCTTGATTGGCTTCCTCGGGAGTTAATCCCGCTTGTTTACCTTCCTCGCTATCGTAGAACTTTTGTAGTTCACTCTTGGACATATTTACCAACTTTCTCCACTTGGCATATATTTCTTTTTTTTCCTCTTGGCTAATTTCACCACCAACTTTTAAATTTTCCATGTTTTTATTTTTAAGGTTACCACCTTTATTTAGTTTTTTATTACCTAGATAAGCACAATCATAACAAAGTAGCTTACCATTATTATCAAAACCGACGTTACCCGAATGATTATCGCGTAAATTTATTCCATAGGCTCTTGCTTCCTTATCCACATCCTTCGCTAGTGCAAACACTTGTCTAGCATAAATTGATTCTTGCTCCGATAAATTTTCATCCCTAATAATATTTTCGAGCATTTCCAACCTATCATCATTGCTATACTTAATTGCGGTTGCGGTTGCTTCGATATCATTATAAATATGGCTTATAGAACTAGCCTTGCTATCTTGGAATGGATTTAAGAATTGCTTTTCAATGAAATAGATACGTTGCACATCGACTTTAGAATAATCATTGATTATAAATATGTTATATATCTCCGCTTGGCTTCTAAAGTTTTCTTGATTTTTGAAAATGATATATGAGGAGTAGGCTTCGGCTCCATTCTTTGTAAGTTTAAGCACTGTATCATTTTCGGTCATCCATGCGGTTCCGTTTGCACCCTCACCTAATTCAAACTTTACTTTGATTGGGATACCAATGTTTTCGAGTAGTTGGTTTATTAAATCCTTGCTATGTATCAACTTAAACCAATTAATATCATCCTCCTCAAACGTCGGTATTAGGTGTTCTACACTTTCTTTATTTACTAGCTTAGATACACCATCTTTATATTGTGTTTTACCACCTTCATTATAAATACCTAGTCCATCGTTGGGAACATCGGCTAACTCATTAAGCGGTTCCGTATCAAGTTTTGCTAGTGCATCGAATCCCGTATTAATCTCATCTTGGGTATCTCCACCTTTAGCCATTCCCTTTTTAGTAAGGTCATACCCTTGATTGCGTAATATTTCTTTTAGCCTTTCATATTGAGAGTAAGTATCGGGTAATGCAATCATATTTTTTGTTTCACCACCTTTGGCTAGTATGTATTGATATATTTCCTTTAACCTAATCTCGTACCCACTTTTTAAAAGGGAAATTGGACTATCCGTATTTTTAAAATCTTTCCATTGCCCATCGATTTTACTTTTATACTCATACTTAAAAAAATATTCGGGTCTTATCTTTTGGGCATCGGATAGCTTAGTAACATACCCGCCTTTAGCAAGTTCCATATCATCATCATTTATATCGCCATCATCTAATCTTAATTGTTTTACTCTTTCTATTTTTATATAAGGGTCATTTTTATGCACAATTGGTGTTTCAAATATGTTCCAAAAGGCATCTTTCAACCTATGAGCATTTGCTCTAGAGATATACTCTTTATAATCTTTATCCGTTTGTAAATCAGTTGCAAATTGTTGCTTTGCCGACCTAGGTGAATTTACCTCACCTCCATCCTCATACGTTCTTTTGATATTCGATAAATCGACAATCTTACCATGATTGATAAACTCGCGTTCTAACGATGGCAATAAGTAGTGTTTCTTAAGGGTTGCCCTACCATGACCTACCTTTTCCGCTACATCCTTAACAATCTCGTTAAACTTGGTTTTTCGCTTTTTAGCATCTCCTAGTATCTCCCTATCCTTTACCGACTTTAATCTAGTGATAATCCACTTGTTAGCACTATAACCACGTAAATCCTTGGCACTTACATCGAATCGGTTTAAGTATCGGTTTACCCTATCGTTTTTAATTCGGAATCCATCGCTAGTTTCAAAAACGTATTCACTAGGGGAGTTATTAATCGCCTCACGCATCGCATTGGCTAGGGTCGAGTCATTTATCTCCTTCTCATGTTCTACACCGCTCTTACCCGTATATTTAAATTTAAGGTTTGAGCCATTTACCTTTATGTGCTTCTTTTTAAGGCCTGTCACCCCGAAATGCCCATTATCGGCACTTACATCGTTACCGACTCTTTCCCCCGTTTCATCCATCACCTTAACCACAAGAGCGGTTAGCCTTTCCTTCTCATCACCTTCTTTTAAATCTTTGGATAGGTTCGTTCTTAACCTTTGGATATTGTTCGCTAGATTTTCTAGTGCATCTTTTTTCTTTGCCCATCGCTCTCGCAATACCTTGGGGTCAATCTCCCCACCCTTGGCAAATGAATCATTTATAGATACAAAAAAATATTGAGGGCTATTGTAACCATCGAATCCGTAATCTTCTCTTTCGAGTAAATATTGGCTACCATTATTATAAATCGCGTGAGGAGTTGTTCCGCGACCTTTACCCTCACTCCATCTTGCTATTTCTTGCCAATTACTATCAAAGAAATTTTCTACTTCCTCATCCTCGGCTTCTCTTAAATATTTGAAACGGAAAGTATGCGAACCAATAAATCCATATTCTAATGGAATACGCATTTCTCCACCATCGGCATATCTTATATCGGGATTCCCACCATCAAACGTCTTGTTAGTGCCATCGGCTAGTTTGATTTGATTGGAGTTTTTAACTATATAAATTGTGCTTACTATACCTAATCCTTGCTCATCAACATACTAAACAACAACTATCGTGACTGGGAAAC
>OGWP01000061.1_pt1 | contig 10649 bp, 10 predicted proteins | sample 1576051 | NCBI WGS metagenome assembly OGWP01 (sample SAMN07581524, study PRJEB24739) | freshwater metagenome | reverse complement strand
GTTTCCCAGTCACGATATGAATATCAGGAGTCGGGTAGATGGCCATGTTTATTCTTTAAGAAATAAAACATTGACAGAAATTAAAAATGTCGAGAAAATATTCTACTCATGGAAAAACGGACGAACTCAAGTCTTGGTACCAGATCATGCCCAAGTCGATGAAACCGTCGTACCACAATCCATGCAAATCCGCGCATGGTTTAGAGATTCCGTTCCGTATGATCCTGTGCGGAAATTCTGGTAGCGGTAAAACGACGTTAGTGCTCGAGATACTCCACAGAATGGCGGACACGTTTGGTAAAGTCACGATCATAACGGCCAACAAGGACGAGCCTCTCTACAAATTTCTGGCCTCCAAACTGAAACCCGAGGAACTGGATATTCGAGAAGGCTATGAATCGATACCTACGTTAGAAGATTTAGATAAAGACTTGCAACATCTTGTGGTGTTCGATGACCTTGTTCTGGAAAAGAAACAGGATAAAATTGCACAGTACTTCATTCGATCCCGAAAAATCGCCAAAGGCGTGTCGTGCATGTACCTCACCCAAAGCTACTTTGCTGTACCCAAGACGATTCGACTGCAGTGTTCTTATATTATCCTGAAAAAACTTACAAGCACAAGAGATTTACAGTTCGTACTCAAAGATTTTTCATTAGGAACGTCAAGAGAAAAATTACTGGAGATTTACAAGTACTGTTTAGAAGACCCGCAAAATTTCATGATGATCGACATCCACTGCCAACCCGAGGATCGTTTCCGTAAAAATTTCAATCAAGTGATTTGTGTCGAAGAAGAAGATGCATGAAAAATAAAAAAAAATTATAGAAACAAAATAGAAAAATGGCTGTCGAAATCGATATCCGCAACGCGAAAACGCTCCAAGATTTGAAGCAAAAAGAAACGGAGTATTTTCGTCTTCTCAAATTACGCTCTGATTTGAACAAACAATACGATGAGGCGGTGAAGGGCTTGTACCAGAACAAAAAACTGGATGTGACACCTCTAGCGCCTCAGCGTCGTAGTATCCAAGAGGAATTACAGGATATGACACTGCAACGTCAAATTGCATTCGACAACCTGAAAGGAATCATGGTTCCAATAGAGGCGGAGAAAGTCATGTCTCGATTGTCATTGGAAGAATTGCAGTTGCTCAATAACAATTTCCAACGACTGATTCAAGAATTGAAGGGTCGTAAAAATATCGACGATGTGTTCTTCCGTGTCTTTTTCGAACGCTTCAAGGAATTGCTTGCACGTACACGACAAGCTGTTCAAATAGGTAGAAAGCTTGGTCAAATGGAAACCGGACTCTTAATTCCCGATGTGGAAGGAAGTGTGGGACAGCCCGTCCAAATTGAACTCTCTGCACAAGAACAACTGGATCAGGATTATAGTGACGCATTAAAAACATTAGCGGATCAGGATCCTCCTCAGCTGGATGAGATACGAAATCTGCTTCGATTCATTGAGAGCGCGAGAAAGGCCGTCGATCCCGTAGTTTCGGAAGCCGAATTTCGACAACATCTTAACAAAATCAAGAGCGCTTCACAAGGACAAACGTCATTTGATAGAGTTGAAGATGATTTACGTAGAGACGTCCAAAGAATTCAAGAAGAAGAGAGACGACGACGGAGACGATCCAGAACCATCTTACCCCCTGATGATATTGATTCGATGTACCGAGAGATAATGGATATCTTGAATGGGATGAGTGAAGACGTCAGAGGAGATATGGATCGATACTTGTATGAGAAAAAAAACGATTATGAAAATGGACGAGCGACCGATCAAGAAATCACCGCGCTCTTATTTGCTTACGAAGAGTCTTTACAAAAAAATGATGTTCAAATTGCTATACGGGGTCTCGAAGCCTTCGATGAGGCCGTAGACAAAAGACAAAGAGCAGAAAGACAGGAAAGACAACGACAAGAAGAAGAAAGACAACGACAAGAAGAACTAGCGAGACAAGAAGCTCGATGGACGTACGAAGGACAACAAGGACAACAAGAAGGACAAGAAGGAGAACAAGAAAGAGGCGAACCGACAAGTCCATTACGAGTTCCAGAAGGCCAAACACCTCAAGGAGTTTTAGGAAATTTTCTGACAAAGGTTCGTGACTTACCAGCATCACTTTTCAAACTAGGACGTGAGAGCAAAATTAATACGACAAAGGAGTTAGAAGATATAAATCCAAGCGATCTTATAGAAGGATTACGGTTCTTAAATGAGAAAGATTTTGAGTTATTCAATCAAACTTCCTTAAATAGTCTCTATAAAAAAATTCTTCCACCAGAAAGTCAGCGGTACAATACAAACAATAAATTGAAAAGTGCGGGTAAGCCAAATGTAGCAAAAGCAATCGTAGCCTATATCAAAGAAACAGTGGCTCCACCACTTGAAGAAGTTTCTGAAGAACAAGGCTCAGAACAAGCATCATCACAAGAAGTTTCTGAAGAACAAGCACTAAGAGAACAAGCACTAAGAGAACAAGCACAAAAAGAACAAGCACAAAAAGAACAAGCACTAAGAGAAAGACTGAGAGCAGAACGACTCGAAAGAGAGGCAGTGGAGGGTCTGGAACAAACAAAGAAAGATATCCAAAGAGGTCGACAGTTAGAAGTTGATGTAGAACTTCCGGGGTTAATAGCAAAGGCACAAGAAAAGATCGAATTGATATCCGATGCCTTTCAAGCCGATCCATCCCGATCCGATGCGTTTGTACAAGAGACAAATCCGTATGAATACCGAGGCGAGATTATACGATACCTTGTTCCTGACCTTAAAAAACAAAAATATCAGGATAGGGTCCATACCTTTGCTGTGGAGGACGCACAACTTCTGCAAGTTAGCAACAATCTTCGAAAACAAGAATTTCATCGTGAGATTCGAGGTCTTGTCAATTGGGCTATAAGGAAGGAAGATCAGCTCAGCAACAAATCATTTTTCGATAAATACGACTTTAGTCGTTTGGACGAAGTTCCCGTAAACCAACTTGCCAATCTAAGAAATACAATTCTTCAGGATATTCTCGTCGAGTCTGTCAGTCTCCAACAGCAGGCCAAATTTTTAAGCGATTTTAAGATACAAGAGACTGGAAATGAGGCTCAAGCGAACAGGATCGTTAATTTTATTAAATCGTTAAATAGTCAAATTATAGCAAACTATGTCTATTTGATCGATGTTTATTATTACATCGATTCGATAGCTGGGAATTTGGGGACTACGAATTTGACCCCACAATGGTTACTCGACGCCGTTGCATTTAAAATAGATACGGAGGAAGTCACTCGAGGAACCGTCATTACCAATGGGACATTAGCAACGATTCAAGATGCTACAGCGCATTTATACAACCAAGCCAAACGTTTCAATTGGTTGAAAACAACACAAACCTTACTTCTGAATTTTTTGGCCGTCAAAACGCCTGCAATTACTGCGGATCCAACACTGTTCAATTTTCAAACCATCTTAGAATTAGCTTTAGAAACATATAGATCGCAAGGGAACCGGAGATCATCCAACGCATTTTTCGTCGTGAAAGTGCACCTACAAGGGTGGCCAGCTTACTGCAAGGTGCAAAAAGTGTTCTTGGAAGATTGGGATCGTATGTGGGACTCGCATCTCAAGAAGAAGCACTTCCCCTACAAAGCGGTGCGGACGCGTTCGAAAATTTTCTCGCGGGTGAGACTCCCGTTGCGATTCCAGCAGTAGGAGCGCCAATGAAAGTCCCAGCGTCAGCACCAAGAAGTCTCGCTTTCGGACCTGCTGAGTTTGAAGGGACACCCACTGCCACAATGGATCCTCGAGCCCGAGCATATATGGAGGCAACATCTCCGTATACTTCTTCGCCAGTCTTTCCCATGTCCATGCCAATGCCTACAGCAGGATTAAAAGTACCATCTGGTGAAACATCACAAGAAGGAGAAGAACAACCAACGATGAGTGCAAGAGGAATTCACCGTATGTACTTTCACCGCGGGCGCAAACACAAAATTGGACGTGGGATCGATGTCGAGCCGGCACAAAAGTACCAGACGTTTGGAAAATATCTGGTGCACATTCCAAGTCTGAAACGAGGGGTGTTTGCTATGAAATACAAATCTCTGGTTCAAATTCCTAAATTCACCGCCCGTCCTGTTTCCTTGGATTTTATTGACATTATACGTGGAATGTTACGAGATCATGTCTTGAAGCCCAGAGACATCCAGCGTCTGTCGAAGGACGAACAACGACTGCTCCATCGTGTCTTGCAGGAATCCGGACTCGATGACTATTTTGGGATTGAAGGATCTGCGGACGAAGACGATTTCCAAGAAGAGTTACGGCGGTTTGAACTGATTCGAGGACAAGTCATTGCGGGTCAGAACGCACCGCAAGTGTTGAAAGAGTTGAAAGGTTTCATCCTCAAATTCATGCAAGACGGTCGTCTTCGAAAAACCCAAGCGATGGATTTGCTCGCGGAATTATCTCTCTTATAAATTTTTTTGTGAAAGAATAAAATGCGGACTCTCATTATCAACGGAAATAATCTCGTCGTGAATGCGTTCAATGACACCTACAGCTATCGATTTCCTGTAGGAAGTGTGACGTTCAAGAACGATCAAATTGCCGTTTCTTCTGTCAGTATGTATTATTCATGGGAAAATATCACAAGTGGTTCTGATGGTGGGCAGTACAATAACAACACATTCCAATACAATTTTCTAGGAACGACCATCACGGTCACGATTCCTACCGGATACTATGAAATCTCCGACATCAATGCGTATCTCCAGAGCCAAATGGTGGCGAACAAACAGTATTTGGTCGATACGAACGGTGATTTCGTCTATTATTTGGAGATCGTTCAAAACTCAACTTTCTATGCGATCCAATTGAATTCGTACGCCGTCCCAACAGCAGCCACCGCAGCCGCACTAGGATACACACAACCCGCTGGCGCTCTGTGGGCGTTCCCTGCAGTGGCCACGACACCTCAATTCATTATTTTGAGCACGAATAATTTCAAGTCCGTGATTGGATTTTCAGCGGGGACGTATCCAAACCCCACCCAAGCCACGAATTATAGTATTGTGTCGAACTCAGGTGTTCCTCAAGTCACTCCTGTCTCCTCTCTCATCATGACATGTTCTCTGTTGAACAATCCATACAGTATTCCAAGTACTTTATTGTATAGTTTTTCTCCCAATGTGACGTACGGAAGCCAAATTCAAGTGAATCCGCCAGAAATGTCTTTTGTGGATATTCAAGACGGAGCGTATAATGATTTCCAGATCCAGTTTTTCGACCAAAATTTGAATCGAGTGTCCATCCAAGATACCAATCTCGTCATACTCCTCGTGGTTAAAAACAAAAATGAGTACGTTGATAAGGTGCTCACATAAAAAAAAATTGTATATACAAAGAAAAAAAAATGCCTGTCAACCGAATTTATTATGCACGAAAAACGGGCCGTGGACGAGTGTGCACCACATATGGCCGAGGACGCGCTGTCCACCGCTTGAAAAAGGGAGGAAGCGCTCCTTTGTTGTTGGCACCCGGACTTGGAGCCAGCAATGGACCTTCCAGCTTTACAGGATCCGGAGTCTCCCGCGCTTCTGAAAAAAAAGATGAGTACGAGAAACTCCCTCTATCGAACGTGATTTCGAAATTAGAAAAATTACAGATTTCCGATGGTCGAAAACGAAAGAACGTAAATTTCATGGTATAAAAAAATTTTTTTCGAAAAAAAAAACAGCCCTAAAAAAAAAGAAGTAAAAAATGGCCGATAATTTGCTTTACGAACAATCGACGGAGTCTCAAATGAGCACGGAGCCGTTTGTCTCCCGTCAGGTCGTGTACGTGATTGATCAAAATAACGGTAACTACGCAGGACAAATTCAGCTGGACACCTCGTCCCTTTCCAACTCCGGAAAGTACTGCGCCTATTCCGAAGCCTACCTCCAAATTCCTCTTGTGGTGAATGTAGAAGCGACTGCAGCTGGATTTGCAGCTGATGCAGCGCGTCCTTACCAATTTTTAGTAGGTTTAAAGAATGGATTTTATCAGCTCATTCACAGTTTATCAGTGGAATACAACAACACAAGCGTGGTGCAATTGACTCCCTACACCAATTTCTATGTGAATTACAAGCTCCTGACAACGTTCTCAGAACTCGATGTCAAGAAGAATGGTCAGTCTCTTGGCTTTTATCCCGATAGTGCAACAAGTTGGGACTATTCAGATGCAGCGGCTGCTGCGGCAGATGCATCGAGTAGTGGTCCGGGTGTTTCGAATAACCGAGCCTTTGGTTGGGAACGCATTTATCCATCGAATGCAGGAAGAATCTTTACGGACACGGCGACCAGAACCGCTGAAAATCCTATCACTAACAACGCTGGACAATTTGTCGTCGTGTCAGCAGCCACAGCAGTAGGAGAACCTCTTCAAGGAATCTACACGACCAATCTTCCAGCACAGACAAGAACAATTCAAACCGCTGGAAATTATGGTTTTTACAAGCGATGTCAGTGGTGTGCGTTTGACCCAACCCAAAATCCATACAATAAATTTACAGCAGCTTATGTCGTTGGTCCTCCTGCGTCTGTCAATGAAACGTATACAAGAGCCATTTACAAAAACTTTTTTACAGAAACAGCGGCAACGCTTGCCAATACACATGATAAAACATGGTACATCCTTGCTCGTATTCGTCTAAAAGATGTGTGTGACTTCTTCGATAAGCTTCCATTAGTGAAGGGCGCCTATATCCGAATGATCGTCAATACCAACACGAGTCAGTTTACCCTCACGACAACGGACAAAGTGGCTGCCGCAGGTCAGCCACTCTCCACGACTTTAACGATTGCGTCTCAACCCACCATTACAGGAGGTACAAATCCTCTCATGTTTGCCTCTGCCGAAATAGGTCAAGGAGCCAACTTAGGCATTGATGCGGCTGGAGCAAATCGAACACTTCCTGCAACAAATTATCAGGTCCGGTGTGGTATTGCAAAGGTGACGAGCGGTGTTACAGGAACCGTATTTACCCATCCTCTCTCAAGTTGTCGTCTTTACGTGCCATTGTATCAGATGAATCCAGATATGGAAAATAACTACATCAGTCTGAATCGAACGAAACGCATTGTCTACCGCGACATCTATCAATATTCTGTCGATGTAGGTGCAACTTCAACCTTCAACAGTCTTCTCACCAACGGTATTCCCAATCCAAAGACAGTCATTATCATTCCTATCCTCCAAGCAGGTGCGAATAACGTGAATTTGACAGGAACGCCGATTAATGTAGCACCTCATCTCAGCCCGTTTTCCGCCGAGCCCGGGACCACATCTCCGCTGATTGCGCTCACGAATTTCAATGTCCAGATAGCAGGCGTGAATATGTTTATCCAAAACGAAGATTACGATTTCGAGCAATGGGTCAATGAATTGTCATCTCAAAATGCCATCAACGGCAACTTGGTGGATGGCTTGACATCAGGATTGGTTGGAGAATTGGAATGGCAAAATAACTATAGATATTATGTGTGTGATGTTTCCCGAAGAATTCCCGCGGAAGATTCCGTACCGAAATCAGTGCAGATACTTGGAAGAAATGTAGCCAACGTGGCCATCACTCTCTTTGTCTTTATCGAGTTCGAACGATCCATAGAAATCGATTTGGTGTCTGGAGCGAAATTGTTTTAGAAACACGATGCCAAACATTAAGAATGGAAGCATGAAAAAAAATATTTTTCTAGGGATAAAAAATGCCGAAAGCAAAAACAGAAAGTGTGGCGCTTGCTTTGACTCCCGCCATTGCGCGGAAATTGGCCAAGCATCAAAATGTCATCATAAAGCCTTCTATGATAGGTTCCGGAGTCACTGTACATCTCAGTGGTGCCAAGCACCGCAAGCTCATGACCGCTCACCGCAAAAACAAAGGGATGCGTCTCTCCTTATCCCCTGAAGAAATCGAAATGTCCGGAGAGGGATTTAAAGACTTGTTGAAACGAGGCGCCAAGGCCGTTGCGCATCACGTTGTGAAGCACGTCAAACCCCATGCCAAGAAACAACTGACTAAAATTTTGGAGAAGCCTTTAGGGAAAGAATTAGCCTCTCAAGTTGCAGAGAAGGCCACGGACTATGGAAGCGAGAAGGTCACGAAAGCCATTGGTGGAGAATTGCCACGAGGAACACATTTGTCAGGGACGGACAAGAATATCGATGATCGAGGTGGGAAAATTCGTTTGAAGGATGTGGGAAAGACGATTTCACGTACCTACAAAAAATATGTGAAACCGATTGCGTCCCCATTGATCCGTAAGGGCTTGCAGGAAGCGGTGAGTGTGGGAACCAAGGCTCTGGGAACGTATCTTGGACCCGAAGCGTCCCCGATTGTCGATCAGATTTCCTCCAAGTACGGAGAGAAAGCCGTGGACTACGCCATGAAAAAAACGGGTCTTGGAATGACCACGGGAGGCGCGTTCCGTCTGCAATCGAACTACAGCAATTTCTTGAATACTGCACATCCTGCGATGACGCCGACGATGCCGTTACCCGACAATTCTCTTCCTCGTTACACACGAGGCGGGTCCTTTTTACCCGCAGGATTCAGTCGAGGCGGATCGTTCATGCCCGCGGGAAGGGCCCGACATGGATATGGAATTGGAGCTGTAGGAACAGCTCTGAATCCTCTCTTGCCTCAGCGTGATTTTTCTTTACCCTACTAATCATAAAATGAAAGACGTCTTAACGAATGTGGATCTCGAGCAATTGTTTGCGAGAAACGGACTGTTTCTGGTAGGTGTGTTCTCGAAAGATCAGTTACCGTACAAGAACCAACGTGTCAGTGGATGTTATATCGTGAATCTTCAAGATGAGTATTCCGTGGATGGAGGCGACAATGCAGGTACGCATTGGGTGTGTTTTTTTTTGGAAGGGAAGAAGGCGTGTTACATGGATCCCTTTGGTGTGATCATGCCTCGACAAGTGCAAGAATTTTTATCTGATTTGAAACCGTATCCGTACAACCAAAAACAGATACAGGATATCGAGAGTGAAGTCTGTGGATGGTACTGTCTGTATTTCTGCTGGTGGATGCTTCGACAAAAACATATTCGAAATATGGGAGACCGTCTGAATCGATTCTGTGAGCTGTGGAGCGATGATCCACGAAAGAACGAATCCTTACTCAAAAAATATATCCAATCTCTTGTCTTGTGATAAAAAAAACACATGATCGAAGAACAATGGAATTTTGTAGGAGGATACATCCCCGTCGATGAAGAGGATTGGGATGGTTTTTTTTTATCTTCGAATAAAATGCCCTACGAAATTGTGGTCTGTTACCGAGTTCAGAACAAAGATACCAAAAAAATTCATGCGGAGTGTACCTCTCGACAAAAAGCCAAAGCTCAACTTCGAATTTTAGAGGAAGCGGAGACGAAAGGTGGAAATATTGAAGCGGGACTGACCGGAAATTACTATCATCTTCATCGGCACCAGACCACATTCTCAATCCCCCAACCCTTTCTGACTTTCTCAATTTGTCCGCCTAAAGTAGCACCGTCTGAAGTGTTTCCTTCAAATACTTCTACCGCTATCGGACAACCCTTAGCTGAACATAACAAACCAAAAACTATCTGAGTTTTCCCTTTCTTTTTATCTCGATTATAACCATATTTTCCCAGTTCACAACCATTTCCTTCTAGGTAAGTAGAAGTGACATCATACAAGACTAATGTTCCTGATTCCAAGTGTTTAAGTGCTAGGTGCTTCTCAATTTTCTCTTGTTTTTCTAATAACCAATCTAAGGCGTTATATAATTCGTCTTCATCGGCTTTCTCTAAGTCTAACAATTGTCCTAAACTCTGACTGCCAGTCTCGCTATTAAACCCTCTCGCTGTGGCTAGTTTCGATTTAGGATTGATGATTCTTGCCACAATCATCGCCACTACTAAGTTTCTGATTCGTGAGGATTTTTCACTGATTATTTTATCTAAACCTAATTTTTTAATCGTCTCTAAAATAGCCATCACATGACCATGAGGAAGACTTCTAATCACTTCAAAATGATTGGGAATGCCTTCATTCATGGACAGTGTTGCCCCTTTAAGAGCCAGTTTCAGATTGTCGATAATATCATCGGGTAATTTTGAGAGATTGGCCAGGGTTCTTTTTTTGACTTGATCTCCTTCTCGGTAGGACTCCCGAAGAAGAACGGCGGGGGGGGAATTACGGTTAGGAACTTTTTCTATATACATGGCTATCATTCTAGCAAATAGAGATACCTTCATCACTTATTGAAATTAAGTAATCTGAAGCAGAAGCGCCTCCTTCAGGTTTATCTGATTTTTTACCTGGAGCGCCCTCAACTGTTTTTTCTCCAACAAATCCCTTGTTTGTTACATTTACTCTTAAGTCAAATCTTCCCTTATTAAAGGTTGCTCCATTATTCCCTCCAATATTAAACAAAACATCTCCATCTGTTTGGGCAATAATGCTTCTTCCGTTTCTATCTTTTCCAAACCATGCAATCATACTTCCTGCAGTATCTAATACTATAGATTTTTGGTCATAATTATCCTTACCAACTGAAACATCTATTGCGCCATCAAAATTAATATTTGCACTCTTACCACCGGACATATCGTGACTGGGAAAC
>OGWP01000060.1_pt1 | contig 10771 bp, 28 predicted proteins | sample 1576051 | NCBI WGS metagenome assembly OGWP01 (sample SAMN07581524, study PRJEB24739) | freshwater metagenome | reverse complement strand
GTTTCCCAGTCACGATGACACCGCCCAGAAAAACGTATCTTGACACATGATAAGACCCATGTCAAGCGCCAAGTGGTATGTGATAGTAGTTAGTGCAATTGGCGACGATTGTTATAAATTTGTCTGATAACGTTATCAGTGAGACCATGAGACGAGCAGCCCGGGTTGATGAAAATCAAGCACTTATAGTGAAGGCGCTTCGCGGTTGCGGTGCGTCGGTCAGGTTCTTATCGGAAGGCAACGGGCTTCCAGATCTGTTGGTTGGGTACAACGGCCATACGATTTTGATGGAAGTCAAGGATGGCAAGAAGCCGCCATCGGCGCGGGAACTGACTCCCTTGGAGGAGGCGTTCCACCGTGACTGGAAGGGCGGGAAACTAGCTGTAGTGACCAGCACAGAAGAGGCACTTGACATCCTCAAAGGATGTGCTACCATCAAGGTTCGCTGAGAGGCGACGTACTCCGCACGATAGTAATGGGCTCCACACTTGCTGCGCGGAAGAAAAGGTGAGACGGTAATCCAGGAACGCGCAAGCGTAGACTGAGACGGGGCAGATCCGAAACAATCCGTCGGGCTCGCCGCAAGACCATGCCCGGGGGTGTCGAAAGGCACATGGTCTTCCTCCTCGTGAGGGGTGATACCTCCTCCTAACCTCAGTACTAATGGTTAAAACGAACCAAAAGTGCAGTGGGGTAGGGGGAGCCTTTGGGTGATAAACCCTTATTCTCTCTCTTCTGTACGGGCTTCTCGCGCCCGTTCGTTCTGCTCGATACCACAATCGGCAAGAACGTCCAAACCGGGGCCTATTCCTATAGCGCAGACCCCGTCTTTGTCGAAGACCCCCACGGTCTGGGATCGCAGCCACTGATACCTCGCGGCATCTGCCCGCAAACCGCTCAAAATCGCCCGTAGGCGCGTTATTTCATCGGCGGCGGCCTCTGCTACCTCCGATGAAACAAACGGCCCAGAAGTCCCGCTAATACGGTCAACAGGGTTCATCATAGGAATGCTCAAAAGGCCAGGAGTGGACATGGGTGTAGAGCGTATACCAGTTATCCATCATTGAAAGCTCTTCGCGAGATATAGGTTTGTACTTGGGTTTTTCTTCGCAGGAAAAAAGGCTGCACGGTTTGGTGCGCCGCATGATTTCATTGCACATACCAATGTATGCGGCTTTACTTTCTTCGTAAGTTGGAGTCGTGCAAAAGTCGTTTACAGATTCCGAGATAGTAGAAGGCGTCATCGATTTTCCTTTCGGCTTCCTGGTAGTTGTGGACATTGGCAAATTCGTAGCTTTGTTTAAGACAGACGTGAACATTTTGCAGTTCCGAACTAAGATCATAGAATGGGTTATTGTCAATCTTCATGGTCGATCCACTATTTCGAGCTGTTGAGAAAATATTGGACGTAGAGTGGAAGCATTGTACAAGGTTCCGGTAGCATAATCCACGAGGAACTTGCCTTTAAACTTTCCGTCAGGAAGTTCAAGGTAGATGAACCTTCCCTTTCGTATGTATCCGGTGAAGTCTTTAATGTAGCGTGTATGTTTTTTGAGGCCGTCCATTTTAAGCATGGAGGTTTCTTTGATGCACCCTTCCCGGGTTATATCAGACTTGTTTATGGGTCGCTTTTTTCTTGGGGTGAGGTTGGCGCTAATCGTTGTATCTCCCTGTCGATATACCATCTAGCTTTGCGTAAGTCTTCAATCTGCTTGCCTTTTAGGGAAGATCGCCATATATATTTTACAGCATTGCCGAGGTTGAAGGTCATATGTTCTGTTATTTCAATACACTCCACGCCGGAGGGGTGTGTAGTGTAGTGTTTGGGGTGGTTTACGCTGTCCACGGGCGCGGCCACAGAAATTGTTTCTTAAACACTGCTCCTCTGGCAAGGAGTTCCGCAGTGGTGAAAGAGACTTCTTTTTCTTTATTTGTCCCCGGCCCACACCAAGTATCAGGTTTGAGATAGTGTGGGTAATAGGGTATTTTGCCAAGCAAAAGTATTTTTTGCGCGGCGACTTCCTGCTCGCTATCAAGGTTTGGTTTGTTCACAAGACTCTCCTGTTTCAGATTTAATAACACGGCGATTGTGGGCAAGGCGTTCCATGTTTCCAGAATCCATACGCTGGCAGATATACCATGTTCCTATCTCCGGCCCAGGCTTATACCGCTCAACAAGTTTGTACCGGACGAGGGTTGAGCAGAGAATAAATTCCTCGCCGACGTATAGATCTCGCACGAATCGTTTGTATGTCATGCCAGATCCGGCTCTGGTTTCCAATCATCCTGCGATTTGCCTTGCGACTTCACAACGACGTACAACTCAAACTTTTTCCAGTCGTTTGAGCACTTGATGATTTTTAACGTGGCTTCAATTAAGTCATGGACATTCCCCCAGGAGTGTGCGTCGTTCTGCGCCTCCAGTGTAACTTCTAAGAAGGCATCCTTATAACTATGTTTGAAGTCCTGACTCATTGCTCACTCCTAGCACGAATCTGCCAATCAAGCTCTTGCAGCAGGTCCTCGATGCTGTCGCCGTGACCCGTTGCGTAGCCCCTTGCCATCATCCATGTGGCGACTTTCTCACGCTCTGCTGCTGCGACAACCGCTGCAAGACGTTCATAGTCATCGATGATATCGTTTTCCGCTTCAATGACATGTTTGAGCGAACTACCACCAAGATCCCCTAAACCCGCTTGCCTCGCCATTCTGATGATGTCGTCTCTATCCATGATTCTTCTCCTTTAGCTTGGCTTCGATAGCCGTAAAAAAGGCGTCCCAGTCATTGACTATTTCTGCAACGATGTCCGTGTTCGTTTCTTTGATGTGGTGCAATCGCTTGAGTGGAGCGTATGTCGTGCGTAAAAGAGTCCGATCAAAGTGATTCAACCCAGCCCATTCACGCTTTGGTAGTGCGGTGTAGAGGGGAATGGTGTACTCACCCTCCTCTTGAGTGTGTTCCTCCTGCTCGTAGGGGCTGCCGCCAGGCTCGTCTACACGGCCCAGGGAGCCGTCTTGCCAGTGGTCGCAGGTGACGCGGTCCACGGTGTACTTCATGTAGTTCCGTGATTCGCGGTTCAGGCACATGGCTTCGATAGGTCCCGTGCCGTTGCAGCGAGCAATCATCTCGGACCAGTGCCTGCAATCCAGGCAGGTGTTGATGGTTCTCATAGCTTGACTTTCATTGTTCATGTGTTCTTCTCCTTTAGTTTGGCTTCGATAGATTCCGCAAAATCTTCCACGTTCTGATGTTCATAGCAAATGTGAAACTCCACAGCGCTGCCACTCGCTTTGTTGCATTTCCAGATTTCATCTGCCGTCAGCCCAACCCATTCACGCTTTGGTGGTGCGATGTACTTGTTAATCAGTGCCAACACATCACTGCACATGACCTTGACCGAGTTATACCCTTCAGTGTCGCCACGATCTGCAAGGTCGTAAGCCTCGCACATGATCCGTACTCTAATTTCCTTAGTGTCCACAGTTCTTCTCCTTTAGCTTGGCTTCAATCATTTGCACAAATGCTTCTTCCCATTCACTATCAGCAATGTGTTCAATCTCCTCATCCGTCAGCCCTTGCCATTGGCGCGGTGCGGTGTAGAGGGGCAGTGCCTTATGTTGGTCGGTAAAGTCATTAGGGTTGTCAGTCACGCAGACAGATTTGCCATCGAGCGTATAAACCATCCACGCAACCGGCTCTGTAGCCGCTGGTAATGCTGGGTAAAGTGGTTGCCACGATTTTGTCGCGTCATTGTCTGGCGCAAACGAAATGCCTTTTTCTAAGTCACGAACGAAGTACCACGCCACAGGCTCTTGCTCCGGCTGCGCCAGCCTCTCGCGCAGGGCGGTGATCAGCCTCATGGTGTTTTCTGAGACGCTTTTCATGTGCGCAAAGAACTCCAACTTTTCCAGCGCCTGTTGCATCAGTTCTCTATCGGTGTTCATCCCACAATCCTCGCGCCATTTCTTGATCGGGTGGCGCATACTCTTCGGCATCCGATGTGGCAAATCATGCTGTCTGTTCCCATAAAGTCTTTTGTCCTTGCAGCAATTCGTCGGTGTCAATGCGTGGGCGTGTTTTGTTGTTCCAATTTCCTCCACCTCGCAGTCCAATGCATGTCCAATTGGAGGCACGAAGTGATGCGCCGCCTTCTTCTGGCAGAGTGTAAGTAATGAGTCTGCGGTAACCAAGTGCCTTAGCTGCCTTCCACGCGGTGGAATAAAGCATTGAACAGGCGTTGCGTGTGCCATCTGTACAAACGCGGTTAATTTCCAATGTCCATCCATTATCCAAGTGCCGTGCGACAGGACGACCCACAATAGCTACACCAACGACGGCATCGTTGTTGCTGACAGCCACACAAAATTTGCAGCCTGGAACAGCCTTGTGATGTCTGTGGTGCGTAGTCACAAAAGCGTTTGCCTCTTTAAGAGTTATTGGTGTAATCATCATGCTCTTTATTACACTCTTTCACCACAATATACAACTCAAATTTCTTCCAATCACTTGTACATTTGACAATATCCAACAACGCCTTCGTCAAATCTTGGATATTGGCCCATGAATGCTCGTCGTTTTGCGCCTCCAGCGTAACTTCTAAAGACGAGTCTTTATAACTATGTTTAAAGTCTTGATTCATGAAAACTCCACAGACATAAAAGCATAGCCCTTTTCATCGTTCCAATTTAATTCGGAGGTGGGCCATGCAGGAAGACTAGAGACTTTCATTTCGTCATTGTGCTGAAGATTCTTGTGCCCGTTCTCACGCACATACCTCGGTGATTTTTCACCTTCGATGAAATGAACAAACCAGTCGTAATCGATCTGCTCGTTGTATTCATTCATGATCGTCTTGTCTTTAAGAAATTCCTTCCAGGCATCCCAGGACACAAGACCCTCGGGACGGTAGCCCCTGAAAAGAAACGACCAACCGTAAGACGATTTGCCAATGTGGTAGTCGCGATCTTTACGATTGCTGGTGTAATAGTTAGTTCCCATAATTATCCATCCATAGTTTGTGTCATTAGTGAGACGTAATATCTTTTGTGTCTCATTAATGTCTCATTGCTCCCCATTGCTCTGATAGCGGCGGCGCAGCTTGCTCAACTCGCCTCAACCCTCGCGCCTTCGCTCTCACACACCCATCCACGTTTTTTAGCCTCTTCGTAGGCCTGCATTCCTCGTTCGCCGATGCCTACATTAGTCTGTGTAAGTGTGTAACAAACCCGCGCCACCGGCTCCTGCACCTGCCAATCCAGCTCTTGCAGCAGGTCTTCCATGCTGTCGGCGTGGCCTGTTGCGTAACCGCGCCCCATCATCCATGCGGCGACTTTCTCACGCTCTGCTGCGGCGACAAGTGCGGCGAAACGGCGCAGTTCATCATCCCAGTAACCATCTGTAATCCAAACACCATTCTTATCGGTATCCATAAACCCAGCCTCTCTCGCCCTCTTGATAATGTCGTCTCTATCCACCGTTCTTCTCCTCCGGCTCGTGTGTACATGCGTTTTCGTAGTCAATAACGTCCTGCAACCGATAGCGAATCGATCCACCCAACTTCATGTACCGGACCCCTTTTTTGAAAGAGCGGTCACGTTCCAGTGTTGCTTCGCTGATCTTCCATCGGGTAGCAAGCTCCACTTGCGTTATGAATTGCTCATTTGTTGTCATTGCTCACCCCTTTCTCTGATGTCGTCTCTAATTTCGTGCAATGCTCGATAAGTCCATTCACAAGCAAGCTCTCCAGACGGAGAATTGCCCACGGGAATTCTGTATGTCTCAATGATGTCGATGCAGGCTTTTCTTTCATGTGCTGCGACAAGGGCAGCGAAGCGTTCGATGTCATCTGGGTACATCACGAAGCGTCCGTGAAAACTGCTCACAGTTGCGCCAGCCTCTCTCGCCATCTTGATAATGTCGTCTCGTGTCATATACGTCACCCATGCATAGTAAAACCCCCCGGCTTTACACACCGGGGGGTACATCAGCGACCTTCCATCTGATTGAAAACTTCTTCTTCAATCCGTTGGTACTCACGGTCAGTGAGTTTCTGTTCTAGCCAAGGGGCTGGTCTTCCTTGACGATCAAGCAGTTCCCACTCTCCAAAGCCACCCTCTTCCGGGTAGCAATGGTCTGGAGGCCCGCTGATCTTGGCTTCGACATACGGTTCCCACGCAGTAACGTGGACGATGCACGGAATTCCTGCCGCTGTGAAAGGAAACTTCATAGCCCGCTCTTTGCCAACGCCACTGCCTCGTCAAGGGTGGAGGCGTTTACGATCAGCCGGAGAATCGCCTTCGCAGACCGCCGCGAGGTGACCGGAAGAGGGGTGTCCAACAACTCCATCAGACTGCGTACAGTTTTGTAGCGGCAGTCTGCACCACCTTCAATCTTGCTTAACGTCACTGACGACACCTTGGCAGCGCGTGCAATTTGTGACAACTTCCAGCCCTTGGACTTCAAAGTTTGAATAATTTCAGTAGGTTGCATAGTTTCCTCGGTTAGGTTGGTGTCTCTCAACGTGAGACAAGCGCATCATAGCACTTGACAAGGCGCATTGCAAGTGGCATGATCAATTTTTTTCAAGGAGATTGTTATGGCGCACATGAACATCAATCAGTTGACTGTAGACGGTGGGACACAGTCGAGGGCGAAAATCGACGAGGAGGTGGTGCAGGAGTACGCGGAGGCGTTGGAATCGGGGACATGCTTCCCGCCAGTCAGTGTATATCATGATGGATTGAAGTACTACCTGGCAGATGGATTCCATCGTTACTTTGCGCATAAGCGTGCAAAGAAAAGTTCTATTGATGTTGAGGTTGCGCCCGGGACGTTGAGGGATGCGGTGTTTCACTCTTTGGGTAGTAATGCGTTGCATGGGTTGCGTCGCAGCGCAGAGGACAAGCGGTCGGTAGTGCTGCATATGTTGGAGGATGATGAGTGGTCGCAGTGGTCTGATCAGCAGATTGCTCGACAGTGTCATGTGTCGCAACCGTTCGTATCAAAACTCCGCAAGGAAAAGAAGATCGAGTCGCAGTTTGTCAAACCAAAGAGAAAGGAAAAGAAGGAGCCTGACAGGGAGATAGATGAGTTGGTAGTGGATGATATCAAACATGATGTCATCAATGTGTTGGAAAAGGAGAACGAAGACCTGAAGAATGCGTTAGCTGTAGCAAAGCTTGGTGAATCTCCAAACGCGGGCGAAGCGGATATGCTGATTGGTCTTTTGCAGGAAGAGATAAGGATTCTGAAGATTGAGAATCAGTCGCTGCGAGTAAGCCGTGATCAGTATCAATCCGAGAATGCCCAACTTAAGAAACAGATTGCAATGTTGAAAAAGGAGAAGTGATGTTGCATTTAAGGCCATATCAAGAGGAGACTCTTGATGCGCTGAGAAAAGGGTTTGCCGATGGTAAACGGGCGCAGATCCTTTACGCCCCTACGGGGGCAGGTAAAACTGAAATGGCGATTGCATTATTGAACGCCACGAAACAGAAAGGAAACCGGGCCGCGATGGTATTGGACCGGATTATTTTATGTGATCAGACCAGTCAACGGTTGGACAAATATTCGATTGATCACGGGGTATTGCAGTCGAAGCACTGGAGGTGGCGTCCCCACGAGCGCATCCAAGTCTGCTCTGCGCAGACATTGGAAAAGCGCGGCTCTTTCCCCGGCTTGAATCTTTTGATTGTTGATGAGTGTCATCAGACCCGGAAACAAACGGTCGAGTTTATCAGGAATAATCCCGAGATAAAGGTCATTGGCCTGACGGCCACGCCATTTACCAAGGGATTATCTACGATATATGACGGCGTAGTGTCAACTGTAACGACCAAAGAGTTGGTTGATCAGAGTGTGCTTGTCCCGCTGAAGGTATTTGTCGCCAAGGAAATCGACATGACCGGGGCAAAGAAGGTTGCGGGAGAGTGGGCGTCGGATGAGATTGAGAAGCGCGGCATGGTAATCACGGGGGATATTGTCTCCGAGTGGGTACAGAAAACCCACGAGATTTTCAACAAGCCGGAGAAGACGATTGTATTTTGTGCTGGTGTTGCCCACGGCGCAGATTTGGCAAGGAAGTTTGCAGAGCATGGATACAACTTCGTTGCCATTTCTTATTTGGATGCGGATGATTTTAAGCGGGATGTAGTGGCAGAGTTTTCCAAGCCTGACACCAGCATTCACGGGCTGATTGCAACGGACATTTTAACCAAGGGGTTTGATGTTCCTGATGTTCGTATTGGAGTATCGGCGCGGCCATTTTCCAAGTCATTATCAAGCCACATTCAGCAGATGGGGCGTGTAATGCGTGGTGCGCCCGGCAAAAAGGATGCCGTATGGTTGGATCACTCGGGTAATTACATTCGGTTTCGGGATTTGTGGGAAGAGATTTTCGGTGGTGGCGTCAAGTATTTAGAGGATGATCGGGAGAAACCTCGGCGTGAGCCAACGGCGCGGGAGAAGAAGGAATCCAAGTGTCCCAAGTGTGGTGCGTTATGGCCGAGGAATTCGGATGCCTGTACGCATTGTGGTCATGTGCGTGAGCGTCCGAGTTTAGTGGAGGCAAAACCTGGCACGTTGACAGAGATTGGTCCTGCGTCGGGCGAGAACAAGCAGGATTGGTGGAGTCAGCTTTGGTACAAGGTGGAGTTTGAGGGCTGGCGCGAGGGTCGTGCGGCGCATGTTTTTCGTGAGAAGTTTGGAACATGGCCTAAGAATTTAAGGAATGTGAGCAAGCCCACGGGTCCGGCGGTGGAGAAGTTTATTCGGCATCGTCTGATGGTTTATTTGAAAGGAAAGAAACGTGTCTGATTTCATTTCTTTTTGTCGGTCGCATGGGATTTTGATTAACAGTTTGCCGCCGCCCGGGGTATGGCGTCGGTATCGTACCGAGGATCATCCGCGAAAGAAGAATGGCGCGGTCAAGTTTCTTGGTTCGGTGGGTTTCTGTCAAAACCATGCTTTAGATACGGCGGTATCGGTATGGCGTGGGCAGGGGGAGGTTCAGAGAATTTTTCCGGAGGATCGGACGAAGGAGAAGCAGCGCGAGGCGGCGAAGAAGGCGCAATGGATTTTGTCGCAATCAGTTCTGGATGTGCATCCGTATTTGGCGAGCAAGGGATTTCCGGAGGAGCGCGGGAATGTGTGGGGCGGGAAGTTGGTTGTGCCGATGCGTTCGGGCAGGGATATTGTAGGTTGTCAGTTGATTGATCCGGACGGCAACAAGCGGTTTCTTGCGGGGCAGCAGGTTTCGTATGCGTATTTCGCTTTCGATAACGCCGGGGTGAATATTTTCTGTGAGGGTTTTGCCACGGGGATGTCGATCCGGACGGTCATGCGTGCGCTGAAGCGGAGGTACACGATATGCGTCTGTTTCTCGGCGGGGAATCTGGAGAAGCTTGCGCGCAGTCTTGGAGGTGTTGTGGTTGCCGACAATGACCGGAGTGGAACCGGGGAGGCGGCAGCTAAACGCACAGGGCTCCGGTATTTTATGCCTCCGGAGGTTGGCGAGGACTTCAACGATTTCCATCGCAGGGTTGGGGTGTTGAAGGCGGGAATGGCATTGACTGCATCTTTGGGGGTTTAGTATGATGACGTATGAGGAGTATCACGCGATGATGTTGAGTCGCGTGGACAAGAATTGGCGGCGGGATTGGGAGATTATGCGCGACCGTGCGGACGGCAAGACGTTGCAGCAGATTGCGACTGAGAAGGGGATGTCGAGGGAGAGGGTGCGGCAGATCGAGATGAAGATGATCAGTCGCTGCTTTTGACGACGCGCACGTTGTAAACCTGGACGCCGGGAACTTGGCGCAGGTTGTGTAGAATCTGCACGCCGAGCGCGGCGGCACAGCCTTGGCCTTTTGCAATCGCGTAAGCCTCGACAGTTCCGTCGCGCTCGACGAGGTAGATCGAGAAGAGTTTTACTTCCGTCTTCGTATCAGTGTCCACAGACTGATGAGTGTAACAGTCAGACGGAAGAGAATCTTGGTCATGCCCGGGGCAACAGTCGTATCGGACTGTCGCCGCGGTGATGCTCTTCTTTCACAGTGAATGGGATATTGGCGCGGCGCAGCGCGGCCAGTAGGCGCGGGGCGTCGCAGTCTTCTTCAAGCCAGACCATCCCGAGGTACTCTCGGCCAGCCCCGTCTACCCATACCCCTGTGGGGTCGTGGTAGCTGAAACTGGATGGCTTGATGTCATATGCTCCCAAAAGAATTTCGGGAAATCCGATCCATCCATGCATCTCATCTTGGATGTATCTAAGTTGCATCATACACTTTCCTCCAGAATGCGTGAAAGTATTCGCAAACATCTTCCAGCCGCTCGCGGCGGCATGAAGACGGCATGGAAAACTCCCCAGACGGGCAAACGTACTTGTAGTGGGATCCTGCGGCCAGAACCCCAGGGGCGTCGATTGGCCCCCAAGTGAGATCTTCTCCCGGGTTCGAGAGAAGAAAGCTAGCGGTCATCATAGTGTGCCTCCAGATATTGATGGATGAGAGTTACCACCGTCTGGATGTCTTCCAGTTTGCACTGAAACACCATCCAGCCGCGTTCTCCGTTGATGGATCCCCGGTAGCCGCGTCCACCGAACCGATGGGCGGCGGCTTTCGCCCGTGCGCGGCGGTCCACAAGCCAACCGTAATTGGCGCACTCGGGCAGTAGGGTCGTCCAGTGGACGGCGGTCCGGGAGTTGCCATTCCGGTCCGGCTTTAGAATCATGAACATTGTACCTCCATTGTTCCCATATCGTGACTGGGAAAC
>OGWP01000059.1_pt1 | contig 10847 bp, 18 predicted proteins | sample 1576051 | NCBI WGS metagenome assembly OGWP01 (sample SAMN07581524, study PRJEB24739) | freshwater metagenome | reverse complement strand
AGTATTCTCCAGCTGGTGCGTTAGCATACGCATTAGATATAAATAACTGCCGTAAGTATGCGCCTAAGATATTAAATATACTCACAAAGTATAGACAGCACGTTGATAAATTGGCTACATTTAAGAATATATGTGATGTGGTTTGGTCTATGTTTCAGTATGACCCAGGGAATGCGTGTAGATATATTGCAACTGTAGACCAACGTCAAGGCTTCATTCCTAGCGAATATGATGAGTTAGTGCATCAATACCGGAAGTTCAAGGAAACCACAAAGACTTGTAGCTTATTTGCCTATAACCCGGACTTAGAGGAAGTTGGGTTAGATGATAAAGCGTTGTTGTTAACCTTCTCGGCTAGGAATACGCTTAATATTTTAAGTGGCAAAAAGACATTGGAGTTACGCAAGAGTAAGCCACGGTTTTTTGATTTTGTGCTTATTTGTGAGCGAGAATCCAAAAATATCGTTGGCAGTTTTAATGGTTCTTTGGTTGGTAAAAAAACTAGTCAATTATGGAAAACTTCGTATATAAGCGAATTGCAGATGTCTGTTACAGAGGTAAACACCTATCTTGGCAATAATATGGGTTATGGTATTGCCATTAGTAATGTCAAAAAGTTTTCTAAACCAATTTCCCAAAATTGCTTAAAAATGAGTCATAATAGCCCTGCCAACAAGGAGTTCCGGTATCTTAGTTCCTCACAGATAAAGGAGATTGGAGGCTTGAATGGCTGACAGGAATTATAGCGCTAGATATGGCAACCTCAAAAAGTATAAAAAGCGCGTACATAAAGCGCATCTAAAGACTGGTGGGCGTTGTTGTTGTTGCGGGATTAACCCTTCTGAGGAAATCCACCACACTAACTACCGTAAATCAGGGGATAGATACGGTATTAATATATTCCCTGTTTGCAAGCATTGCCATACCAAAGTTTGTCACTCTAGTGAGAATTGGATAAAGTCTAAGACAGACCCAGTGTGGGGTAACCACAACACTAAAGACTTTACGGATTTATTAAAACTTCGCTATAAATTTCTGTATAAAAAGACCGGCAGATAACCGGTCTTAACTAAAAGATTTCTTCAAAAGGAGACTGATTTGAAGTTCAGTCTTCTTAATCTTATTCTTCTTCGGCACGTACTTTGTAATACTCCCTGATAGATTCCTTGGTAATAATTTCATTACAGGGAGCATCCATAGGTAGGGAACCCCTTGCTCTTGCTTCAATCCAAGGGGTTTCTTGGTGGGTCATGCGTTCTAATTCGTAAGCATCGCACTGGAAGTACACTTCCACAACCTCATCCAAAAAACTTCTGATATTTTCAGGCAAGTTAGGCTCCTCTACTTCTTGTTGGATGGGACGCCATCCAAAACCCTTATATTGCTGATACAGCACAGGAATGACCGGCCCATGAACCCAGGCCTCAAATTCTTCTTCAAACAGAGCAGTATCGTAGAGCGCTAAATGCCAGACCTGAGCATAGTAAACCAGCTTTTGTAATTTGAGGTTGCTAATATATGAACCAGTTTCGTTTGCCAGGTGAATGAAATAACGTGCTACATCAAAACAAGTAAGCATGTTTTTCCCCTTTTAAACCAGGACAAGAACCAAGAATTCCCCACACTTAACATAGGGTAATCATAACAATAGGTGCATCAAAAGTCAAGTTAAATTTAGGCATACCAGTCAGCTACTTTTTACAGCAGTTTTCATCTATTTAAACCAGATTTTGATTACCTTCTCCCTTTGCGCGAAACAAAAACCGTGGTTCATTTACCTGAAATTCGCTGTAAAAAGTAGTATTGGTAACGCTTTGGCTATTTCCGGAGATGTCTAAACAGGGTCTAGCAGCATAGCCAAGGAGGTTAATGTAGCGGTTGGTAATTCTCGCTTACGTATTGCCTCTTTGATTATTTGCTTGGTTTTCTCACTCAGTTTACTCCTGTTTGTGTTATTAACTTTATCTGGGAAAGGTAGTAACTCCGTAAAGTTGATTGCGGGGTCATCTTTGCCTTTGAACCCATTAAATAAGCCAGCCCACCCAATAGCGTGTATACGTGCTTCCGCATTAGCTTTTTCCATGTATATAGATTCCATTTCGGTAATACATCGAAAAACCACGTAGTCTGGTTGTTGTAGAAAGGTATCCCAGTCTTTAAAACGCCTATCTTGGATTCTGTAAGACTGGATACGCCAATACAACTTCTCCCAGTCTATTTCGCTGCTGGTAGACTCAGTTCCTCCCCCTCGCTATCATCGTCCTGTACAGTTTTTAGCTCCTGCCAGCGAGTGGACTCATTGCGGTAGAATTCATAGATTTTTTCTACCAAAGCTTCACTAAGTCCATAAGTATCCTCTATTGTCCACTCTGGATAGCCTAGAATGTAGGATTTGTTGGTAGCTAGGAACCCAACCGCTCCAATTTCTAGTGTCCCTCCAGCGGGGGCTATTCTAATCGTTTCCGTATCGGGGGGATAGTTGCCATCTACCACTAGTTTAGTGTCACCAAACCGGATAATCTGGCGAGAGTTTAGAACTGGCTCGGAAGGCTCAATAACAGCTTTCTTATCGTTTATGGCAACCTTGTCCGCTAAAACTATGGGATAAGCAGCCCTGGTTTGTATTAGCGCAGTGGCAGCAGCAGCACCAATCTCGTTTTCTGAGTAGCCAGATAGTAGATTTAATTCCGTAAAGGAATCTGCATACTGTAACAAGAGGTCACTATTATCCACTTCCGTATTACCTACGGTTCTTGGGGATAGAATTCTAGTAACCTCATCAATGGTTAAACCCTTCTCTTGAGCAATTCTTTGGATTAACTTGGTAGCAATACCTTGTGCTTGCGCACGTGATTTTTCTGCTTCAAACGTAAACCTACGTTCAATAACTTTTATGTGATTATATTTGGCTAAATATAAACCTTCTAATGGGCTTCCATTCTCGTCGGAAATCCCAACCCATACGATTTCCGGTAGTTTTTTACCAATAATAAGACTCATGCTAGGTCAAACTCCAATAAATCTTGTGAATCCGCGTAAACTTCCCTGGTCGCTGATTTTGATACAGCTTCAGGAATTTTTATTGTAAAGCTGTTAAATTCGTTGCCAACCACGATTGTACCAGATAATCCACCACGAAACATAGCTGCACCACATCTAAGTACATTACGCTCTTTACGGCAATTAACTAATACGGCTAGTGTTTTTGTATTGTCTGCTAAGATATCTAATGTCATATCTATCGACCCTTTTACCGCTTATGCAATACGGTAATATTATTATAGCAGGAGTTAATAGGAATCAAAGCAGAAAGGTGGATACCATTCGAAGTAATCGCCTTGAAATAGTAGGTTAAAAGAGAATCTCTTCACTTCATTTTGGTTAGCTGGTAGAGACAATCCACTTATCTTGGCAATTCCCGCAAATCTTTCCCCATCTGGCATGGTTACAGCTGCATATATATCCCTCCCGTACAATAAGTCGGAAAACATACCAACTGGCTTTATTATAGTCTCTAATGCTTTATCTCCAGTTAATGCAATGCCATTTACGCTACAAGTTTTTATTTGTCTTATAAAAGTATTTGTAACACCACGTTTTGTGGTAAAATTTGTGGCTTCTACCTGCACTTCTTGTGATAATAAATCTATGACCTGTACCCCATTTAATGGCATTACACCTTCTACTACTTCCGCTACATCTTTTTCTATTATGTTGTGGGTTAATGGATAGACTTCTACTTCTATGGGGATATCATCTACCACGGTATCATTAACTAGAATGACTTGTTTCCCAGTCACGATATGGATAGGCATGTTCCTGCTTTTAATTCAATATCACCAAAACTGGAGAGAGTTAAGTAGTTATGACCAATATAAGAAGTTGCGTTAGACACAACTTCAAGCTTTGGTATATCGATAACCGTCTCTCCAGTTGATGGGTTGATATCAAGTAGTTTAACCTCTAAGCAGCAGCCATTAAGCGATTGAGGGTTTAGCCAATCCACTTCAATCCCTCCAAGATTAAGGTGCAGTCGTAAATGTCCAGGAGGCATCATCTATACCGTCAAAACCAACTACCGCAGTAGGTTGTATTTGCACGTAATAAGTTGTGTTTGCAACCAGGTTAGCAGTTGGGTCAATAGTCAAGGTAGTACCAGATGCTGACAATACCGTAGTTATGGTTGTTGCTGGATTACTAGCTAGAACTACTGTAGCAGTACCTGAACCAAGTGTAATGTTTTGGTTAAACACGGCGGTTAAGTTATTACTAATAACAACACCGGTTGCACCCACAGTGGGAGTGACGCTAACGATAAAGGGCGTATCATAATCGTATGGTGTATACCACGCAAAGGTTCTACCTTGATACGTTAAAGTAAAACTATACTTTTTAACTTCGTTTTGGTTAGCTGGGAAGTTTAGCGCGGTTATCTTAGCAAATCCCTCAAACCGTTCACCATCTGGCATGGTGGCAACCGCAAAGGCTTCTCGTCCGAACAGGTGTCCATTGAACGCACCAAGTGGTTTAACCACAGTCTCTAGTGCTTCATCTCCTGCTAAAGCAACACCACTGATTGAGAAGGATTTAGCAGCACGAATTAAAGCCATTTCACTCCCAGCGCCAGAACCAAAGTGAGTAGTATCTACCATGGTTTCCTGATTGGACATATCCATGGTCTGGATGCCACACAAAGGCACTAAACCAACGATAAAGTCAGCTACGGAATTAGCTTGGATACTTCTAGTTAGTGGACTAACCGCTACGTTACTTAATACGCTGGAATTGGTCAAAGTGATGTCATTCAGGATTATGACCTGTTGACGGATTTTAGCAAGTACAGGTGATTGAAAAGGCGTATCAAAAGAGAAGGATAAAGCAGTTCCACCTTTGATGACGGTGTCTCCAGTAATTACCCCGCCTGTACTTGTATTTGCGCGAATATTAATAGTGCTAGACCCAACGTTAGCGTTATCCGTGATAGTAATAATCCGTCTAGTGATAGAACGACTAGACGTACCAAAAGTTGGGTTTAAGCTAGGTAGGGCTAACTCCAGGCTATAGTCCTGGAGTATTTGAGAAGCAGTAGCTAAAGGCATCTTGAACTCCTAAGAACTTATAGACTAAATTAGACAAAAGATGTATAAGGTTGAGTCCAGGTAAATGCCCTACCTTGAAAGGCGAGTGTAAAACTATATTTCTTGACTTCATTTTGGTTGGCTGGGAAGTTTAGCGCATAAACCTTGGCAACACCTTCGATTCTTTCTCCGTCTGAGAAGGTAGCTGCTGCATAGATTTCGCGGTTAAACATGTTGCCCTGGAAAGCTCCAACTGGCTTGATAACGGATTCAAGTGCTTCATCAGCAGCTAAGGCTACACCAGATACAGAGTAGTTGCGGTTTACTCTCACTAGTGCGGTTTCTGTACCAGGGCCAGATAGGAAGCTAGTTGTATCAACCTGGGTTTCTTGGTTGTTTAAGTCAAGGGTCTGGATACCAGTTAATGGTAGAAGTCCGTTTACAAAACTAGCCGTAGCACCACTTGTGATATTGCGTGACAATGGTGCAATTGTTACAGTTGTAGCAGCGGAAATATTATTATGGTCTGATAAAACTACTACTTGGGTTCTATATGCTTCACTTCCAGCTCTAAAAGACAATACGTTACCAGCTCTCAATGTGATAGCAGAGGCTGGTGTAAGGCTGATTGTGGTAGCGCCAATAACCGCAGCACCAGCAGTTATTGTGACTTGAGTGACGGTTCTATTGGGAACACCAAGTGTGTTCAATGGTAGTAATAAAACTTCTAAACCGTAATCTTGTAAAATCTGAGAAGCGGTAGCTAATGGCATACTTCTTTCACCTATAGATTATTGACTATATCTAGATATAGGATTGCCAAAACTGCTAAAAACTATATATTTAGACTGATAGAAAGCTAGATTAAATTCTGGTAAAAACTACTGGGTCTTTTATTAAAATCCTAGCTTGTTCAATAGTTTCATTAGTAAATGGGAAATGGCTTATTTGAGCTATAACAAAATTTTTTTCTATCTTAGTTATTGCCTGTATCAACTTTGAATCGCGTTTATAATTCTTCAGTACAACTTCCCATTTTTGGTCTTTATATTTTTGTCCCGCACTTGAATTTTTTGCATATCCTATAGGGTTTTGAGTTATTAAACATTCTAATCCGGAACTCACAGATGGTGGAGCAGAATTAGACCCATAAACCCATATACTGGGTGTATTATTAGTGTATACGCCTAATTCAGTTAATAATAATTGTCTTAGTTTTGCGTTAAGTTCTGCTGCTGTCATATAAGCGTCATGTAAGCGAGGTTAATCTTGATGTTCAATCGTATAGGAATTATATAACTCCTTGGTGTCAATAATGTTTCGTGGACTAGAAACAACTTCTCCATTAGAACGCACTGTAGTCCTATCCCAGTTCCAGATATCTAGTTCTATGTTCTCTTGGCAAGACTCACCAAAACTATTAGCCATACTCTCAAAAGCACTATCAATAGAATCAGTTGACGCTAATTCATGCTTTAATTCTTGTACAAAGTCAAATTCATCTATAGTTTGGTTCACCCATGGTCTAGCGGGAGCTATATCGCCTTCACCTCTTGTGTACCCTTCATGAACGAAAGCTGCATAAGAAGTATTCCATGACAAAACTGCGCTTTTTCTTTTTGGTACAGGCAGATTATTCCACTTAATTTCCATTGTAGTTTCCGTGCGTATTATGCGATACTCAGACCAATTTGACAAGAATGAAGATTTACTTTTAGAATATTATACCACTAAAAGTATTGCCTTGCGCAACAGAATAGTAGAGCTTAACTTAGGACTGGTTTACTCTGTTGCTCACCGTCTAAAAGACAGCTGTTCAGTACCATTAGAAGATTTAATCCAAGTCGGGAGCATGGGCTTAATTAAGGCAGTTGAGCGCTATGACCCATCCCGTTCCAAAAAACTATCTTCTTACGCATTACCTAGTATTAACGGCTCTATACTCATGTACCTGCGTGATAAGTCTAGGATTATTAAAGCGCCTAGGGATTTACAAGATATTTACCAAAGTATCAAAAAGTATTGCAAAAAACACATGGTTTCCCAAGATATTGCAATAGGTGACTTAAACATCCCAACACATTTAGCGCATGAAGCCAAAGCTGCATATTTGGAGAATTACCAGGAGATAGAGCGAGTAACAGAATTACAGCCAGAAGACCCAGTTGATTGGGATGAGGTCTTGCGGCTAATCCCAGTAGAACATGCACAAGTAATACAACTGCTACACTTACATGGCTATAAATGCCATGAAGTTAGGAAAATACTAGGTTTTTCCAATATCAAGATTAGAACACTAGAATTAGAGGCTATAAATATGCTTAAAAATATAATGACAGAAAAGCCGTAGCTTTAAACTACGGCTTAAGAAATTAGGAGTAGGAATATTTTAGCGCAATGCCCAGCACGCTGCTGGACGGAAAGATTTAAACTCGTCTTCACCGACGAGCCACCTTTGACGATACTCGATTACGGGAAGACCCTCCTTCCCATTCTCGTCAATGGGCAACCAGTACCCATTGACGAAAATTATTTTAAACCAATCGTTTTCCCGAGGGACAAATCCCCTTGGTCTTTCTGGATAGTCAACATCTTTCTCTGTATACATGGTTGTTACCTGCTTGATTTACTAATCACTATACTATCTCTCTATTTTTAGTTTGTCAAGTGGTTTTAGTGAAATTTTCCAAAGTAGGAAAAATGTAGTTAAACCGCAGTGGGGACGGTAATCGTGCCTCTAATAAAAGTTCCCCTGGCTTGGGTATATGCGTTAATACGGTTTTGTGTAACTGCTATAAATTTCCAAACGCCTTCCAGTACAGTTCCATCTAAGTTGGTAAGCTTTGCCGTACCTATCCTATCTGGAGTAATGGCTACTGGCATTAATTTTGGATTAGATAGCCGTCCTTTAATGTAGATTACTGACACTCCGGTATTCCCAGGAGATTCCACCGCTTTAGTTTTATTGTCTTCCGTCACAGAGCATATCAAGGTGGTAACGGTTGTAGACTGTATATAGTTACCAGTTTCTGGGTCTATGGAGAAAGCGCCAGAACCAATATTGAATTTTAACTCTAAGTTATTTGTACTAAAATAATTAGTTGGTAAGTGTTGTAGCGCAGAAGCGGTCAAAGATTCTATGTTCATAGCTGTTAAACAGAGAACTCAGATGGTCTGTACTTACGGAAAATAGACAGTAACTCGTTTATAGGACTGCCATTAAATTTGTTCCCAGATATGCCTAAATAATCGTTTTTACCGGCGTATTCTACCACGTACTTCTCATCACTCACCTCTAGCTTTTTGACCCCCTGAGATTGAGCAGAAGTTCTTAGTGCTACTATGGCTGCTAAAGCACGTTTTAGTTCTACAATTTCATTAGTGGTTGCGGTAAAGTTAAACCCACTGGAAAAAACTACTTTTAGCTGCCTTCTAGATATGGCAGAAGTTGGTGTTCTATGATAGCGACGAAATCCAGTTACACTAAACTCATGTCTAAGCGCGTAAGCTAAGGTTAATAATACTATCTCGTTGGTTGCAAAGTCTATGGTGTAGTCTTTATTGATTTCTAAAAGCTGCCATTCTTGTGTTGAGTAAAGTCCAAAACGAGGTGGCAGGTCAGACCCACGTAGGTATATTTGTGGTGCGGGAGAAGTTAGTACCGGTCTTAACGGAAATAGTACCCTTCCGGAATTAGGAATTACCAAGATTCTGGTATAGGAATCTACTTCTAGTTGACGGTTAGCGCCATTTACTCCCTCTACCAATATCTGGGCAAGAGTTATAGCCGTGGTTAGTGCTTCACCGCTTAAACTAATTCCAGGTGCATACTGCAAACATTCGGTATTAGATAACCACGGCATATTAAAACTCCTTAAACTCCAAAGTATTCTAGATATACCACAAACTTACCGGCGGTTAAATTTGCTACGCCTACAACTAAGTTTAGGATAGACTTGTTTGCTAATTTAATAGGTGTTCCTAGGTTAGCAACCTCTGGATTTCCTTCTGTCAGTCCTAGCTGCCATCTAATTACTGCGGGAGGGTACTAACCGCTACTAGCAAACAACCAGCAAACAACCACACATGAACACAGGAGTTATGGCAATGAATGATTTAGCAATTAGGTACGTGAAGGCGCTGTCCATCTGGGTGCAGACCTCGCTAGAACTCAATGGCACTCCAGACGGGTGGGTGCCCATCAGCGCACTGGGGCTCAGTGACGAGGATGTGGAAATCGGTATCGAGTGGGGTATCCTAAAGATCAGGTACGCCAAAAAGGCGGTGCTATTTGACGAGACCAACGTACTCACCATCTACGCTAGACTAATCGACTAGCACCAAGGGGGGGCACCTGCCCCCCCAGTACACTGCACACACAGGAGCATTATGGATTATTTAGCAGACCCACAGAATGCCGTATATATCGCACGTCAACGGGTAACACGTACTGGCGTTGATAGGATGTACCGTATTTTCTACAGTCCTATAGGAGAGGTCGAGCTGTTCAGTAGGGAGTTTTCCTACGATGAACTGTGTACGATAACAAAGCAGCATATAATGACAGGCAGTGAATGCGTAAAGACTTTTGCGTGCCTTACACCTCCAGACCCTATCCCTGATGGTTGTACTGGCTATGTGGTAGGACGCATTTTCAATCAGTACACGTTATTTCTAGGCAGGCACACACAGGAGCATTAGTTATGGACAGACAGTTAGATGTTGTAGAACAAACGTGGGAGCGATATGTAGGCTCCGTGACAGCGAGAGAGTTTCTAGCGCCCTACTCAAACAGCAAGATTGCGTCATTATCGATTGAGTCGCTGGTTGAATATTACGTCGAGTCGATGCGCAATGATTTTACCGATATTGAGGCGCATGCTGATGATATAGTGGAGTATCTATATAGGCACTTGGACACCGTGCAGGATGCTGTGCTGGACGAACTAGAGCGTCTAGGCTGTGAGGATATACCAGTATTTATCAATGGCATCTGCCTAACAATCGCAGGTAAAAACTATCATCCTTCTAGACTGTTAGATAAATTAGAGTCATTGCAAACGTGCGAGCCTTCAGATTTAGCACGGGCTATAGTGTACGCCGAGCTCTGATATAATACATAAAAGCCTCCTGTGTTACTCTGATAATACAGGAGGTTTTTTTATGAACATGCGAGAGTATGCTGCCCACCGTGGTATCACACGGTCGGCGGTGCGTGATGCCATCAACAGTAAACGGATTAGCGCCCAATTTATTAAGGGTAGCTGGCATATTGACGCTGAAGTGGCGGATAGGGAGTGGGTACAAAATACAGCGCATAGAGGTTCTGACCAGGTTGAATTGCATGACACGCCAGCAGTAACAAACGAATATCCCAGCATCACAGAGAGCCGTGCAAAGACTGAGTATTACAAGGCATTATTGTCAGAGTTAGAGTATCGCATACGCAGTGAGCGGTATGTGTGTATAGACGAAATTACAAAACAGCAAGCAATGTTCGCTCGTACGTTACGAGACCGTATACTAGGAGTGCCCGACCGTATAGCTAACGTACTGTCCGCTGAGTCTGATGCACAGGCAATTCATGTACTCCTAACTGATGAATTGTCTATCGCATTGGAGGAGGTAGCCAATGCCGTCGCTAAGTGAGATATACAGCGCACAGATACGTCCAGAGCCACGACTAACGATATCGGAATGGGCGGATACGCATCGGTATCTAAACTCAAAATCATCGTCAGAACCAGGGCGTTGGCGTACAACTCCCTG
>OGWP01000058.1_pt1 | contig 10869 bp, 21 predicted proteins | sample 1576051 | NCBI WGS metagenome assembly OGWP01 (sample SAMN07581524, study PRJEB24739) | freshwater metagenome | reverse complement strand
TCTTTCCCTACACGACGCTCTTCCGATCTTTGTATTTTGATGTTATCGAAGAAATTAAAAAGCAATTTGGGGATCAGATATTTAGAGAAAAGCCTAGCCTATTCGCTCAAATAGCTGCTTTAATTAACGAGGATAAGCCTAAAGAAGCTCCTAAAAACCTTGAAAAAAAGCAAGCCCAAGTCAAAGAGTCAAAACCTTTGCCTGTGTGGACTGGTCGAAGAGTTACTATTTTAAAACCTGAAAGCCGAGCCATTAAGGATTGCATTTTAAAGTTAGGTGTTAAAGGCGAGTGGTTCACAAGATCAGATGCTAAAGAAGCTGCTAAAGCTGTTCTGAGCAGCATGGACGGGATAGATAGTATCATTCACTCCCAGTTATCGGTCTTGCAAAAACACGGAATCATTAAAAAAGTAGGGGAAGGCAGAAGCAAGATAGGAACTACAGGCAAGAAGAAGATTAATTATTACGCTTTATGTTAAGATACTTAAAGCGTTTTTGCGGGCAGGTGTCCGAGTGGTTAATGGAGACAGACTGTAAATCTGTTGGCTTTTAAGTCTACGCTGGTTCAAATCCAGCTCTGCCCACCAATTTTAAAAGCATAAAAAAACCCCGCAGGGAAAAAATCAAAAACCTGCGAGGTCTATGTGAGGAAGGAAAGGTTTACACCAATATTATACCCTATTTTAAACTTTTAATCCAAAATCTTAACATTGCTGATAAAACTATAAAAACTGCCATCCAAGATGAATGTAAAAAAGAGCCATTAAGTCCAAAAAAACAATAGCAAAAAACAAATATATAAAGGAAAAAATATTTCATCAATAGCTCCAAGTCGCATAGTCTGGTCTTAAATCTAAATGAATAAATTTAGCTTTAGGGTTAATGGCTCTGCCGCCTTGCTTAAAAGTGCTGTTAATAAAATCATAAACTTCTTGAAGTGGAACGCCTACCACGTAAAAATCAACAGCTAAACCTGTAGTATGTTGGCTCCCACCTTTCCGACCTTGCCTAATTTCCCACGCAACAGGTCTAAAACAGCTAGTGATGATTACGGGCTTACCGAAATAATCTCTAATGATTTGAATAGCCGTAGCAATTCTGGTTAAGTTCCTATCTACTTCTATACTCCATGCCTGCTCAATGAATGGCAGGATTTCTGCTTTGTTTACAGTGAACGGGAAAAGCAATTCATAGAGGCTGATGTTAGGCGTTACTTGGCGGTTTAGAATAGTCATGTTTATATTTTACCCTTTATTTGATTTAATAGGGTGTCGTTAATACCGACGGTCGATAAAACCCTTTACTAGATTACCTTTGCTTGTTTGATGGTTATTTGATAACCAACGACACGCCAACGACAAAACGCAAACGCTAATTAGGTTTTGATCATATTCCCGACGTCGGGAAAATGATATTTTAGAGACCATGCAAGGCGATGACATGGTGAAATAAGAAATCCCATAACGATAAAAACGTTCGCATTTTATAAAAAACGTTCGCTAATGGTATAATTTTTATATGTTTGAAACACATAAATTAACGGAACAAGGTTCAGATGAGGTTTGGGAATTTAGAGGCACTTTACGGCATGCCGTTGAAAAAATAGAAAAATATATGCCTGAGGGCAGAGAAAAGAGCTTATTTAAAACCAATTTAGAAACAGCTTTATACTGGGGCGAAAAAGCTATAGCTGGTAAAGAAGGTAACTATAGCGAGATTGTTCGCCAGAATATGTACAATACCATTACTGTAATTCACCCTTCAAATTGAAAAGCCTTGCTGAACTGGGGGGGGTAGCAAGATTTGGTTATTTCCATTTAGGATTCTTCAATCTATTGTAACTAACAACCCCAAGCCATGCAGCATTACGCTTCCACTTGGAGACACCATCAAGCTTTAAAATCTCTCTGAAAATCCCATGAGTAAAAGCTTGCGATTCAGATTTAGAATTACATAAATAATCATGCACGATAGCAGCTCTTAATGTATTCCCCTCAAAAGGCTCACCGATAATAGGTTGTAACCATTTAGGTATGCTCATGCCATCTGTAATAAAACCTTTAGGAATATAAATTTCAGTGCCGTAAATAAAACTATATCCAGAAGGGGTGATGTTGTAAGCTGGCTTATCTGTAATTTTAATTAAAAAAGATTTCTTAAGCTTAAACTGCAAAGGCTTTAAACAATGAATTTCAAGGTCTTCTAGTAAATTAAAATTAGAAAAGGTTATCATTCTTTTATTTTATCTCGATTTCTGATTTCTTTTGTTCCTTTGGTTCTGTTTTACTCGGAATCAGATATCTTGGTTTGAGTATTTCTGGGTATTCATAACGTAGAAAATATGCAAAATCATCTTCTGTGCAGCTATTCGGGTCTAAGTTCGGTTCTCTTATTCTGTTTCTGTCTCTCATTTTTTAGCGTTCTCCATAAAAGCCCATACAGGGTAGGTATCAACATAGACTATCCAGTAAGGCTTACGTTTCTTTACCCACGCAGCGACTTGACATTCAGCAAAGCTGTAAGCATCTGCTTCATCAGTGAAATAATAAAGTTCTAAAGATTCTTCATCTTGTGCTTCTTGCTTAACAAAAGAAGGAAAAAGTTTTTTAAATTCTTTATTCATGCCTTTATTTTAAATCTTCCATATCACAAGCCAAAAAAGCAGCTAAGGCACAAATGCAGATGACTAAAAGCCCTAAAAGAATCCAGTCTAAATAAGGCTCAAGCCAAATAGCATAAGTCTTTAAAAGTTCAAGAACTAGATGAGTACCCAGCCCCCAAATCGTAAGAACTCCAAGTGCTTTTAAAAAGTTAATCAAAAATCTCATTCTTTAAACCCCACATCTTTTTCAAACTTAATGCTAATCTCGAACTGATAGCCGTTTGAATTATATTTGTAAACCTCGTTAATGGCTTTCATTTCAGAACTGGAGCCACTGATGATCATAGCTTCGACAAATTCTTCTAACTGCTTATTTAAAAAGGTCTTGATAACATTAAGCCTTAAAATCGGCTCCCTGATTTCTTTTAGTTTTTCTTTGAATTTTTCAATTAGCATCTTGTTTTTTCTCCCAACTCTTCAAATATTATTTTTTCTGGTAATATTCTGCTGCAGCAATAAATACTTTTAAAGGGAACTCCTGATTTTTCTTCTAAAGAACGAATGTAATCAATCCGTTTATCAAAAATCATTAATTCAAATGGATTGTTTTTAAATAACTCATATCTTTTTTTACTGTCAAAAAGCCCAGCTTCGTTTATCAACATTGCAAATGGTTTCTTTAAACTAAAAAGTCTATCTAAAATTGGTTCTTTTAAACTGTAAGGGGGATTGCTGATAATATAATCGTAATGTTCAGGCTCGTAATCAAAGAAATCTAATCCCTCGGTTATGTGAGAATGTATTACCTTGAACCCTTCGAGCTGTAAAACTTTAACATAATTACTTTCAACTAAATCAAACGGACACCAAATAGTAGAATTTGGTTTTAAATATTTTAAAATCGGATAAATTGCATATACCTTTGTATAGCATTCGTCCTGCTTTTTAAAACTATACTGATGTGTAACCATTAAAAATCCTCCTTGCTTGATCTACTTCTAGCCTTGATTCTTCTTCACCTAAAACATCAATTATCACGCCAATAAAAGGCTTTTCTGCATAAAATTTGCAAAAAGGTTCTTTAAAAACTACAACTTGAGCGTCATCGTGATAAGCATAGCCATTAAGTGAATCTAGTATTAACTTTGCAAAATTATCTAAATCAGGTTTAACGGTAGGTCTAATCAATCCATCTAACATTAAAGCTCTTTGCTTTTTAGATATTGATTTAGGGATTGGATAACCGCCTACAAGAGAGACTCTTAATGGAGTTGATTTCTCAAACTTAAACCCCGACTGTACTAGCCAAGTTTCTCTAATAATATCTTCTGCCTGCTTAGTTTTAGTGGGAGTGTAAGCTATTCCTCTTCTAGTGAAGCGTGGTCTTGCTTTCCCTGCTGGGTTCATTTCTATTTTTAATTTAATCATTCTAATACCTTCTTAATTAAATTATTGATCTTGTTTCGATTTTCTTGCTTGGTCATATCTAGAATAGCTTGTTCGCCTGTTTCTTCATCGTAAAAATAAAATTTATCATTTCCGATATCTTCAACAGACAGGTATTTGCCTTTGTGTTCTAGGACAAGCTGAATGCCGATGATAGTTCCTTCATCGTCCATTAACGGGTCATAAAATATTTTCAAACTCATTTCATCTCCAATCTAAATCTGTGATAGCCCTTATCATTAATCACTAAACAGTGTCCATCGGGCAGTCTCAACTCTACCCATTTCAGACACCTGACAAAATCAGATTGAGGGTAGATTTTTTTGATCTTTTCTAGTTCTTCCTCATCCTTTACGAGATAGGTTCTAATCGGTGGCTTTGGTTTTTTCACAATGCACCCCCAAAATCTAAATTAATAACCCTATTTGATGTAATGTTAATGATTCTCTTACCTTTATGAAAATGAGTATTTTTTGTAGTCGGTACTTGATTAACATTGATGATAGATGATGATACCTTTACTGGACTGATAGAGATGTAATATCTGCCTTTCTTTAAATTTTTTATTTCATAATTCGTGCTTGTGTCATCTATTCCACTGAAAGTAAAATTCGGCACTGTTTGACTAGAGTCATTATGGTCATCAACATTAACAAAATTAATTATCATGCCTTTAACTAAAGGTACTGTACCTGTAACTGTTACAGTATCGTTTAAGAAGTTTTCTTTAAGTGTCTCTGATAAAGCTCTGATGTCGTCATGTTGTAGTCTTGGAGCTGGTCTTGAACTCGTCATTAATGGTCTTGGACGTCCTGCACCTTCTCCCGATCTCCACGGCTGCCCGTGGTCTAAGCCTATTGAATGTAAGATTTCATGCACTATGATTATCGCTAAGCGTTCGTTATCTGAAGCAGTACCAACTGCACACAAGCCACGATTTATACCACCATTAGGTAATCTGTAAGCTGCATCAAGAATTGAGCCGCCTGTATTATTATAAATACTTGCATAAGCTACAGCTACTTCATTTATAGCAGGCTTATAAGCTAAATCAATAGCCTTTCTTTCTTTTAAAATGAATGGATAAGGTTTTAGAGTCTCAAAGACTTTATTCACTACTTCATCAGAAAACTCTGTATCAATCACTAGCTGCACGGGTTTAGTTCCCGCCCAGAAAGCTTTTTGGGTAGAGTTCCACCTATAGACTTCTGCATTACTCGGCAAGACCATCAGCAATAGCCCCACAGCCATATATAAAAACATCACCATTAATATTGTTATTTTAAAATTAGTCTTCCTCATTTTCACCGCCTTTTAAAATCATCCTCTAAATCCTTAATATGTTCTGGAGTGGAATCTTCTAATGGTCTACTCTTTTTACGCATGTCTGAGATTTTTTTAAATTCTTGATAAGCTTCATCAAGCCACTTAATCATATCCTCTAACTGCCATGCTTCAGTGGCGGCACAAGTATGATGTTTAGAACAAATCCAAGGAAACCTAGAGCTATTATCCCTATGCAGATAAATTCCATCAGGATAAAGGAATAAACATGCTTTGAAATCAGGCTCATATAAGTTCATGCTTATGACTTTCTTGAAGAGCGTAGCAATTAATTTATTTGTCTCCTCTGTGTTTTCCAATTTTTTAACTTCTGGAATCATAGACTTAAGCACCTTTCTAGCTTAATAATATTAAGTTCTCTTTGGACTATTTGATCTATCTCAAGCCTACAGCCTAGTTCGTACAGGCAGTTTTTAACGACTTCCAAGCCCGCTACTGTCTTGTAATCGCCATCTACAGCAGCTTTTAAGCTAATAGCTTGAACTAATTTAAGTGATTCTATTACATCCTTTTTTTCTGTTTCATTCATTGAAATATTTCTCCATTTTTTAACAATAACAACTCATTTTTAAAATATTCGCCTGCATCAGATAACTCTTTTACTTGAAACTCCCATGCTTCTTTATATTTTTCTAATTTTGTATTATTTAATTCTTGAAAGTAAGCGTGGACTTTTTCGATATAAGGTAATTCTCTTGGGATGTGTTCCCTTTCACTCTTACTAAATCTAATTAACTTATTCAGAGTGCTTCTTATAATAGAATACTCATCACACAACTCATTCCAGTGTAACTTGTTTACATCCTTAAATTTTATTTTATCCATTCTCTCTATCTCCGTTTATCAAGGCCCTAATTAAACCGTTAGCCCCTTCCTTTTGAATCTTAGGGAACTTTAAAGCTTCTTTCTTGAGATACAAATATTCCTCTTCAGAAGCCTTTAAGCAGTGCCTATGAGGATTCGTTAAAGGCTTGTGAACTGGCTCTATTTCTCTGTTTTTATAACGCTCGATTAAGAGCGCTATAAAGTTGTAAGGCAATTTCCCATTAACTCGGTATCTATCGACCGAGCCTGCTTCTAAGTTAAGTGATCTAGATTGTCTTTGCATTAAAACCCCGCCTCAAAATCAATTTGTCCTTGAACAACTCGCTTAGCATTAAGCTGAGCTACTTCAGTTTTTCTAGCTTGAACTTTATTTAAGATAGCTTGAGCTGCTGGATTGAGTTTAGCTTTTCTCGCTTCATATCTAGAAGCAGGGAAATTAGCCTCAATGAATTCAGGATATTCTGGGTACTCCTTGGACATTTCTTCGGCAAAAACAATTAAGTCTTCCCACTCCCAGCCTGCTACTAATGGATTCAGAGCTAAACCTAGAATATATCCTGAATAGTTTTTATCTTTAGCCTTATCGTAAGCTAACTGGCTTTCATAGCATTCAATGTTGTGACTATTGAATGTTAAGCATGCGGCTTCTTGCTCATTAATAAAACCTGAACAAGGAAAGGATAATACTTTTTCACCAAACAAATTTAATTCAAACTCATTTAGAGAAAGGCTATGCGGTTTAAATTCTGTCGGCAATTCCTTTTCTTCATCTGTTCCTTTAAGTTCTTCTCGTTTGGTTCTAAGTTCTTTAGATTCAAGAGCATTCCCATAACTTGGCTCAACTGGCGATTCGTCAAACTTAACTAAAGGCGTAACACTAAAAGAGCCTGCTTTTATCTTATATTCCTTTTGTGTTTTTTTTGCAACGCCTTCTTTATTCGCTAGCTGGACTTGCCCTCTCAGTGAAAATAAGGGAAAATCGCTAATCGTGAAATATCCAAACATTTCAAGAGCTTCTTCTGTTTTATCCTTTTTTGCAAGATAAATTTTTACTTTCTGTAGCTGTTTTTCGTTTAACTTTAAGTCTTCTCGTACTAATTGAATGTTCATAGTGTTTCTCCTTGTATTTGTTCTATAAAAAAATGCTAATTTGCTAGCCATCGCCATAGCCAGAGCCATCGCCAGAGCCATCGCCAGAGCCAGAGCCATAGCCATCGCCATCGCCAGAGCCATAGCCATAGCCAGAGCCATCGCCATAGCCAGAGCCAGAGCCATAGCCATCGCCATAGCAAATACGTTTAAACACGATAAACCTCAAAGTTTCTGATATTCTTGGCAGCTATATCCGTGCAAGGAATAATCTCGATTGCTTCTAGCCACTGCTGAGGTACGGCTTCGCAGACCTTTGTTTTTTCTTTCGATAGACCACCGTTCGCAACCTCACTTAATGAAAGTCCTTTGTTGGCAGTATTCCAGCGATACAATCTTCTTGATTCAGTTAAAATGACTTCGTTACCTTCCTTGCAAGAGAGTATGCCTGCGTGAACACCAGCAGAATATGTCCTGATTATTACATATTTACCGATCAATTCATTCTTTATCGTGCTTTTTAACTCATTCTCTGTTTTGCCTTCTTGTTTATTTTCGATTTTAAGTAATTCAATTAATTTAATCAAAGTATCAATATTCATAGTATTTCTCCTTGTTCGATTTTGTTTAGATTTGTTTTTGTTTGCTTGAAGGTACTTCTCAGCTCTTCAAGCTCGCTTGGTGATAGTAGGTCTTTGTTAGCTGCAACCTCTTGAGCGAAAATCTCCAGAGAGTGAAGCGTGAAAGCTTCCGTCTCAAGTCTTTTTTTAAGAACTAAAAAAACTTCGCTAGGCTCTTCCTCGATCTCAAAATGCTTGTCTACATAATTCGGTTTATCTTCGACAATCTCAGCCTCAAACTTTAGATCTGGTTCTTGTTGGAAGTTGTCTGATTCGTTATAGACTGCTCCGCCAAAGACATCAGGACAGTACCACTTGACACCATTAGAGAAAGCTCTAGCGAATAGCATATTCTTCGGATATTTAAGCCAGCTATCTTTAGCGGCTAATCCCGCTAACCTTGCATCATCAAGACTAAAAGACGAGTCCCCGATCTTTTCAAACTTACCATCTTTTTTTTCAAGAAATTCCAATTTACACATTTTGTTTGTGTGTTCAATGATTCTGTAATCGTATTTCCCTGATTTCTTAACCATAGACGCCTGAGTAGAGGCATTAATCACCAGCTTCCCCTGTATAATGTCTATTCCTTGCATGGACTGAAAAGCCTCTAACCCCAAACTTGCACCAGCTATGATCTTTACGGAAGCTTTAGCTATATCTGCAACATCTTTAAAGAGCTTTGATTCTACAAAGACTTTAGATAAACTTTGTACTTCTTCTAGTTTTATTATTTCGCCCATTATCTTTACCTCATACATCCATTTCTATAACCAATATCATCGTGTATTGCATCAGCCGTATCATTACAGCCTTCGCTGTAGCCGTCATCAAATCCAAGTTTGTAAACTTCCTTGATTAAAGGTTCTACCCAGGAGAAAGATTCGGGAGTCGGATTTAATCCAGCACTTAAGCCTTCATTCATATTAATTCCTTCGTTGACAGCAATCCCGTTATGCATTAATGATAGAAGGTAGTTTTCGTTCAGACTGTCCCATCTGATCTCAACTTTCAATCCTTTAACCGCCTCGGCTTCTTTTCTAGCCTTTTCTTCTGCTTCCCTTTCAAGTTTTTCCTTCTCAGCTTTCTCTTCTGCTTCTTTTTTCCTAGCCTTCAAAGCTTCAAGAGACTTCTCCCAAACGTCATCAGCCATTGAACCAGCTTTCTTGATTACGATCTGCTTAGAGCTAGTGCAGTAACTAGCTAATCCAAGACCTTCTATGATTGCATAACGAGATTCACCTAGTATTCTTTCTTTATCAGCTTTTGCTTTAGCTTCTGCCTCTTCTTTTTCTTTTTCAGCCTTCTCTTGAGCAGCTTTCAAATCAGCAGCAGCTTTTTCAGCAGCTTTAACTTTCTCTTCTTCGGCTCTTTTTAAAGCTTCTTCTTTATCTTTTTTAGCCTTTTCCTCTGCTTCTTTTTTAGCTTTTTCAGCAGCTTCTTGTTTAGCTTTTTCTAACTCTATAGCTCTCTGCTTCGCTTCTTCTTCCTCTTTCTTGGCTTGTTCTATCAAAGCGAGCATATCAGATACACGCTGGTTAAACTCAGTATCTGTCATAGAATCTAATTCCTCTTCATCTATATGAAGCCCTAGATTTTCCAGTGAGGCTTGCCTGATAGGTCTCATAGAAACCCTATAAGCCTTTTCTTGTCTTAGGATCTCAGCTTCACATTGAGCTTTTAAATCCTCTTCAAGCTCCAATAGTGGAGCATTAATAGTTTTCTCCACGCCTATGATTTTTTTCGACATAGAGTTAAAGTAGTCTCTCTTCTCTTTAAAGAATTTAGCTACTTTATTTTTTTGCTTGGTAATAGCTTTCTGGGATTCCCTTCCAGCTTCAAGCCCTAGTTTTGCAACGTTGATCCTATACGGCTCAAGCGAGCTGTCTATCAGATCAACGAATTGGGCAATCGCTTGATCATTATCGATTGCAAGCAAAGCTAAACTTTGATCAACTTGATCTAGAGATAGAGAATTAATCTCATCGCCTTGCGTCATTTGTTCTGCAAGCTTTGCCCCTGCCCGTAATTTATAAATTTTATCTTGTTCTTCAAGTGAAAAATCTGAATACTCTTCTTGCACTTTTTTTCTTATTTTGTCTCTATCCAAAGAATCTAGAGCATCTATATTTATTTCTATTTTTTCTGTCATAATTTTCCTTTTTTTTTATTTATGGAGAACTGCTCCAAAACCATTCATCTTCAGCCGATGGCTCAAATTCGTCACCTTCGTCCCATTCTTCTTCTTCTTCTTCTTCTTCCATAATCCTCCTTTTTCTAATATCGTACCATACAGTACGACATAAACATTAAGAATTAACTATATTCTTCTGATATTTTCGTTAAAATTTGTAGCAATTCTTTTTGCCTATGAATTTTTTTTTCTAAATGCAAAGCTATAAATCTGGATTTTACGCCATAAGATTCAATTGCTTTTATTTCTATTTCGATTTTTTGGAGTTCATCCAAAAGGTTTAATATTTTTTTATTTTTTTCAAATTTTTCTTTAAGTGTTAGAAATTCTGAAAGTTCCTTTTTTAAATCCAAAAATTCCTTAAAATCTTTAATTAATTTAAGCATTTTAACTGTACTCCTGATAAATATATTTCGGTTTTTCTACTGGTTTATTCAGTAAAGCTATTTCTGCTAAACGTCTTTTTTTAAGTCCTGATTCAGAAGCTAGACCCTTGTTTATTTTATTCTTCATTACCCAAGCTGCAGAATCTTTTTTACCTTGAGCTACAAGTTTAACAGTCTTGGTACATCCTGCTCTGCCTGCGTTGTAGCAGAAGCTAACTAAAGCGTCATGCTCGTTTTGAGTAGCATTAGGATGTAATGATAGTACATATTTAGAGTCTTCTTCTAAATGCTTAACCATCCGAGACTTAGCTTCTGTCTTTGTTATACACTCCCATTTACTGCTAGCTTTAGTACCATAGCCGT
>OGWP01000057.1_pt1 | contig 10985 bp, 11 predicted proteins | sample 1576051 | NCBI WGS metagenome assembly OGWP01 (sample SAMN07581524, study PRJEB24739) | freshwater metagenome | reverse complement strand
ATTAGCAGCAGTAATATTACCATTTACACCTAAACCAGTCAATGTACCAACTGATGTGATATTAGGTTGCGCATTTGTATAGACTGTTCCTGCAATAAGTGCATTTGCTACTTGACCGGTGACGTTTGCACCTTGAATACTAGAAATAGCATTACCATTACCAGATAAAAAATTACCTATAATAGCATTGCCTTGTATGTTACCACCATTAGCGTAAAAATTATTAGCAAACACACCTGATGGGGTCATAGTTACAACGTTTGCTAGGCTATAACCACTATATTTAAAATCACCATTATTATATACAATGATATTACTGCTACCATTGCTTAACACGCCCTGTATTGTATTTGCTGATATGTTATTTGCTGTTATATTACCATTAACACCTAGTGTATTACTACTAACTTGTACAACATTGCTAACGCCATTGCTGCTAATGGTAACATTACTATTTCCAAATACAGTGACATTGCTATTTCCATTTGCAACAAATGCACCACCTGGAATATTTGCTATTAATCCGCCATCACCCTTTAAGAAATTACCTTGAACATTACCGACCGCTGTGATGCCACCTGGCGCGCTTAATAGATTGCTTGCTTTGTTAAATGTGAATCCAGCACTACCACCAAATGCTCCACCATCATTATATTGCACTTGTGTATTGCTACCACCAACAGTACCATTACCAGCATTGCCAGTCATAGCAGTCCAAGTTAGATTACCTGTACCATCTGTTTGTAAGACCATTCCATTGTTGCCACCTTGTATAACTAGATTAGCAACTTGTCCAAGATTGGCTCTTGTAACTATTATACCAGTGCTTGTTGCGACTAATATATTTGAATTTCCATTGACACCTATGCTAACATTACCATTAGCACTATTGACTCTTACATTACTAGTACCATTGCTTATGCTTGTACCATCACCGATACCAGTCAATTGACTACCATTACCAATGAAAAAATTAGCAGTTACGTTACCAGTAACAGTAAGATTTGATAAGTTACCCACACTTGTGATATTTGGCTGTGCTGCTTGTATGACATTACCAGCAAAACTCGCAAAGTTTGCATTAGCGATAGCATTAAAACTTAATCCACCGCTACCATCTGTTGTCAATACTTCACCACTATTACCACCAGTAATAGTAATATTACCTATACTACCTAGGTCAGTGTTATTGGTAACAGTTAAATTACCAGCAATTGTAGTCTGTGTGCCACTGTTGTAAGTTAGACCATTCGCACCTGCTAACACACCACCATTATTATATTGTACTTCTGTAGTGTTACCTTGCGCAGTAGCATAACCACCTGCAAATACATTTAATTGTGTAGTATTAGGTGTTATTGTAATATTTAAATCGGTTTGCTCGACTACGATTTCGCTCATATTATTGGTACCTTACTATAAAGCCTAGTGGCTCTTTGTTGATATCTGCTAAACTTGCATTAGCACTGCTTTGCTTACTGACTTCCAAAGTAACAATGACTAATGTGCTTGGTGCTGCGCTGTTCGCTAATGCGATATTTGGTATATTAGCATTACCTGTATTAGTGATATTGTTGCCTACATATAGATATGCTGTGCCTATATTAGCATTAGTCCAATTTGCGACCAATGTATAAGCGTTTGCTGCTGGTTGATTTGCTAATGTTAGATTACCTAATATAACATTGTTATCATCAACATATGTCACATCTGATACCGTATAAAACTTTGCAGTTGGTGACAATGCCCAAGCATTTGGTACTAATGCGTTTGCTGGGTTACCATTTGCATCAGTGAAGGATATAGGAAAAGTATATGCTTCTCCAGTATAGATTTCTAGGCACTGCATCTCTGTGCCTGCTATCGTCATCGTTTTCGCGCCGTTTAGTAGTAAACTCATGTTCGTGTTTTCCTATATATTATTTATTTGACTTAGAAATTTCTCGCAGTCATCGTGCAAAGTGTAACTATAACATTTGCATTAGCAGTTATATTTCGAATATATAAACATCCTGCTTCAGTAACGCTATCTGTGGTTATACCTGTTCTACGATAAACCCATAATGGTTTATCTTTATCTATAGTATATGTTCCCATAAATGTAGTGGGTACCCTATCGTAACTCGCTCCTACAGGTCGTACACCTTCAACCAATTGTATAATTGTACCGTCGGTATCTGTGATGAATTGTGCTTGAGTTCTAAAATTAACGCCAGTACCACTTGGTAAAGTATTGCTATACGGTATACCGGCTATACGCCACCAATTATCATCACCATCATCGATATTAAGTTCTGCTGCTGTAGCAGGATAAAATGGTGCTGTGCTATTTGCTACATAATAATTGGCAGTAGTTGATGTACCTTGCATCCATGGGTAAGTATAATTAGCACCTGGATCTACACCAATTATATAAACCGGTACATTTCTTGTAGTGTTGGCAGTAACATCAATAGGTGCTATAACAACATTAGCAAATAAATCTGCCATTTCAATATCAACTGCAGGTCCATATTGATAATTCAATTTAACATTCGCAGTACCACCACCATCATTAACTACTTCGACACCTGGTCCTGTAAAATTTAATACTCCTGTATTAGTAGTAACATTGTTGCCTTCATCTTTGACAGTTAATGGTGCACCTACACCACCTGCGATTGCGCTAGCAGGTATGCTGTTTGGTCTATAACTAGTGCCTGGCAATCCACCTCTTGTGGTATCAGGATTATATGGCTGTATGTTTGCACCGCCCCAACCAAATGGCGCACTACCATCGCTATATCTACCAGCAGTATCGTTGCGAGCAGTTGCACTCCAATAATATGTATTTGCAGGCAAATCATTAACTGTTATGCTTACATTGTTATAATACCCATTTGCGCTATCGCTATTTTGAAATGGTATGCCACCTGCATTTTGCACTGTGCGATACAATTGATGTGTTACGACATTACTATTCGTACCATAGTTGAAATCCATATATAACACGCTACCAACATCAGGCACACATGTCTCTACAGTAAATCCAGTGATGACTGGATTTTCTTGGTCGTCAATCAATTGCACATCTGGTGGACATGGTGGACTGATCACATTAGGATCAGTGAGACCAGTATTATCGCTAGGTATGAAATCTTGTATTGCATTGTCTGCGTATACTGCTGCATTATATTCAAATGCTTCGATCTGTGCCGTTAGATTACCACTTTCATCTTGCACTTCGCTGACACTACTCACACGGAATAATTTATTAGTCCAACCATATGCATTATGGTTGACACGTATGACATCACCGGCATCAATCTGTATACCGCTATAATCTAGTAAGCATGTGATGACTAAATCTTCACGGCTTTGCAATAATCTACGCACTGCTAGATATTTTGCTTGTACTGCGCTATTGACTAATGGCAATGCGATGTTTAATCTATTCACTGCTTCATTTGGGCTCAATACTTGGTTGTATATCGGAAACCATGCTGTTGTTGGATCAGTTAGATCAACGATCTGATAATCAGTCTGATCTTTGACATTAGTGTTTGGATACGCGACTTCTACTTGGTTATATGTATCATTGAGATCGATAGGATTGATCTGTATGCCGCCAAGCAATACATTATCATTGACATTGTATAAACTATTCAAACTACCAGTATATGGTGCGTTTGGTACTATGCGCCATTTACCTGTAGTCTCTGTATATTGTATCCAACTATCTGCTGTATCTGCTAAGAACTGTAGATTGGTTAAACATGGATTACCAGTATCTAATGGACCATTGACTCTATAACGATATGGTTGTACTTGTGTGTTACCATTGACATCGATATAATTGATGAATTGATTGCTATAGACATTTAATACATTGAGGCTAGATGTGTCAACATTCTCTAATGGTATACCACAGCCATATCTTTCATTGGTCATGTAATCTAATATAGCAGTACCTGGTCTGCAACCATTAGTACCACCCATATTATTAGTGACTTTGACTTGTAACGTATCTAGACTTGTAGTACCTGCGTCTGTATTATATTCTACACGTACTATAGCAAATACCATGTCATCCATCTGTACGCTTTGACCATTACTTGTATAGATAGGTCCATTCCAGCGTTCATTTGCAGGTATGCCACCACCTGTGGTGCTATCACTCATGATCTGATTAGGAGTCAAACCACCACTGTTAATACCTGCATTATTTGCACCATTCTGGAATAACCATATGTAAATCTTACCTGCGACTTTTGTATCGCTTTGTGGTGGATCACTGTTTGTGATCAAACTATTGACCACACCATTAGTGCCATAACTTACTTTCTTACCACCATAATATACACCATTAGTAACATCAAATTGTATAGTAGTACTATCTGGTTTCTCACATAATGCAACAACATACCACATGTATTTTTGATCAACACTGATCTTAGCATCGATTATAGGACCACCTATCCAGGCAGTACCATAAACTATAGGTAATTTATTATCTGTTGCTGGAGGTAATTGTACACGGCCACCAGCATCACTACCGCTAGGCGCACCGACACCATCACGTTTAGCAAGCAATTTGCTTATCGATTTTGTTGCCACTTTGCTGATTATAGCGGTAGCGGCTAACTTTACCACAGTTTTGGCTATGGCACTTTTTGCTACTACTGCTGCAACTGCTTTTACTGCTGCTACTACGAAACCCATTTAAATCTCCAACTGCCAGATTTTTTCAGACATCTTGTAACCAAATCTACTAAAGTCTATATCATGCAATGGTTCTGCTGCATGTATTACGCTCATCTCTATTCGATTTTGATCTATGAGTTTTTGTGTCTCGATATTATATTCTTCTAATAATTTGTAACCTGCTCTTGTATGCCTATAATCATTATCGACATATAACAATATCTGTGTCAGCATATACATGTCTGGTACCCATAGATTTTCATTTATGATACCAACGACCATACCTATAGGAATATCGCTTTCAGCAATCAATGCGATACCACCACCATGCAAGATCGTAGTAAACAATACATTAAAATGTTTGTCTATGACTTTTTTATCATCTGGTATAAAATCCATATCTTGCACTTTTTTAGCCACGTCGATAAAATATGGTAGGTCAAATTTATTTGCTTTACGTATTATCATTTGTTATTTTGTGTATTCGTAGTACCTGGCGTAGTCATGCGACCACCGCCACCTGGAATACCTCCTCCTGTATATCCTGGAACAACTGTTTTTGATTTTGGATCTGCTCCAAAATCAAACGTGAATCCTGCAAGGCTATTGACATTATTCATTGCACTATCTGTGCTGTTGAAAAATTGCCAACTATTTTTATTTGTTTTGCGACCGGCTATTCGATTTTCTAACACAGTTTTATAACTGCTAGCATCTAAGGTAATCGTAAAGTTATCTTCTAATTCTTGGCGTTCTTCTTGAATGTTATAATTTGTGATTATACCTGTGAATCTAACAACAGCGTTGCTCAATACCATAGTGTTTGGATTAAAGAAACCACGTGTGACTTCTACCTTGCTACCACGTATCTTACCTTGGCTTTCTAATACAGCATAGATATTATTACCGCTTACACCACTTATCTGTATGCTAGTATCACCGCTAGTCACGCGAAGATTCCTATTTTGTGGTCCAACTGCTAGTAATCCACCTAATGGTGTATATTCTATGCCACCTATAGTATCGCTAGTATAACTTGAACTAAAAGTATATAAATTTACATTATACGCTGTACCTGTGCCTATAGTACCATTTGCATTTGCTGTAAATATAGTACCTGCAACATTGCTACTTGCACCTATACTAGTCCATGGGGTATTGCCACTAACTTGAATTTGATATTGTGTATTAGCAACTATGTTCGCAGCATCGTCTGGAAAATACTCATTATAGATGATGAGTTTGACATATTCTGCTGTTGTTACATTTGCTTTATTGTTAGCAACTGCTGGTATATTTTGACTCATGCTGTACCTACAAATTCATATAACTCAAAATCATCTGTGAATTCTAATAATGCATTATTGACAGTGACATTATTGACATAAGTGGTACCACCTGGTATTAATTTATATGTAGGCATATTTGGACAAAACATATTGAATTTACAACGATTACCAACAGTGAGATTCAAGCCAACTACGTTACTACTTAAGATGTTTGGTCTATTTGTAGTCACAGTCACAGTGCTGCCTGAACCTCGCAGTACTCTAGTTGTGCTTGTAAATGGATATGGGTAATTGCCTAATTGTATTAGATCATTAGGTTCAAACATGACTACAGTACTTGGAACTACTGGTAAATTAGTCAATACTAATTGATTACCAACAAAACTTTGTACAGTAAGACCACTAGTCTGACCAGTGCTTAATTGTCCTTGATATCGAAAAATCCAACTTAGACAATTATTATCACTAAACGTCACGATTTGTGGACTAACACGATCTAACGTATCAAGTGCTTCAAGTAAATCACGATTATCATAATATTTTAATGAAGCAGGCATAGTTAATGTCATTTTCCATGGTTGTCGTGTAGGTGTCAATGTAACTCTTGGAATCTCATTGCGTATGATCTGTAATCCAACAACTTTACGTCTATTGATGACTAATCCATTGCAATTGTTTATGATTGTTTGTAATCCTGACATATTTTATTATCCTGCGTAAGGCAATTCTTTTTCTGCTAATCTTACAGTGCCTAATAATGTTTTACGATTTGCTGCAAATAATTGAGCAACACTTTGTGCATCAACTGCACTAATATTGTTTGTTATATAATTATTAGTTACAGGGGCATTTACTGCGCCTGTCGCCATTGCATGATTTGGAACGACGCGCCCTGCTGTTGGAGGTACAAATAGTTCAGGACCTTTTTCACCAACTATGTATGGTTTGCCTTGTTGTGCATTACCACCACCTGCTAGCAAGCCTGGTATAATTGATCCGCCTAATAATCCACCGCCACCACCTAAACCAATTGATTTTAAGAAATTAAGTGCAGCAAGTTTTAATTGTGCTGCTATAAAATCTTGTATGATGCTGGCTAAAAAGTCTTTGATCTTAAACTTACCTGTCTTAGTAAAATTATCGATCTGTCCACTCAATCCATTCCAAAAATCTTTAACTCTGTTTGCTGGACTAATGCTATCCTCTAATGATTTTTTAGTATCTTCGCTCCAAATTTGTATTTGTCTACCTTGATCTTCTCTAGCAACTCTTTCGTTTTCTTGTAATACCGCAAGTTCATTGTAATATCTAATTGCTGCTTCTCTGCGTCGATTAAAATCATCAATCTGACTTTGTGTAGCATTCTTACCGATCTGTGCCGCTTCCCTATCAATCTGTGCTAGTCTTTCTTTTAAACCTCTTTCATTTTCTAATTTTTGTTTATACTTTTCGCGTTCTTCAGTATTCATATACAACATGTCTATCTCAGCCTGCATGGCTTCTAGGCTTGCTGTATCTTGCCTTATCGTTTCGCCAAATTCTAGTGCGCGGTTACGTGCATCTATGGCTTCGCGTTCTAATTGTATCGCTTCTACTTTTTTTCTTATACCATTTACAGTTGCTTCTGTATCACGATTTACTACAGCGATTGTTTCTTCTAATGCTGCTCTACGTACTGTTTCGCCTTGTGGTAATTTTGCTAATTCTTCTGTTAATTTTTTAACTGTTTCACGTTGATTGTCATAAACACTATTAACCGCCTTAGCAACTTCTGCCTGACGGTCAGACATTTTTAGATAATCTAGTTCATTATCAAGATTACGCAATACCTGCTCATTAGCATCAGCATATGCTTTACCAATTTCTCGAATTGCTTCAACTTTCTTTTGTAGTTGTGCCGCTAATTCAGCCTGTTTTTCAATTTCTTTTTTTAATTTTTCTGCTTGTTCTTCGGCAAGTCTTTTTTGTTCATCTGCTAATTTTTCTGTATCAGTCTTAACTAGACCAATCATCTGACCAATCTTTTTGAAGCCATCTAGTATTGGAGTAGGGTCAAATAATGCAAATACACCTGCAAGTACACCTCCAAATATACCTAATGCACCTGTAAGTTGTGCTAATTGTTTGGCTAATATAGGAAATTGTGTTGTAAAACCTTCAAATATTGTTGTTTTAGGTTTTTTAACAATTAGACCAAATAATCTTTGAAAATAATAGTAAATAATTTCTGCTGTTCTTCCTATACCTTTACCAACAGTAACTATTGCTGCCATACTTTCTGATAATAATCCAAATGCAAAGCGTATTCCTTGTATTATTTTACCTAACGCAGTAAATGTCAATATTAAACCACCAATCGCTGCTGCTGTTTTAACAAAATTACCAATTGTTTCGCCACTTAATTTTAGATCAGCAATAAATTCATTAAGTGGTACAAGTACTTTTAATAATTCTGTTTGGATATTCGTAATTGCTTTTTCAAATTTTTCAGCAGCAGCATTAGCCTCGATTGTTGCATTGGCTGCTTCTAAACTACCAGCAACATACCCACGTGCATTTTTACCTATCTCAGCAAATGCACCAGCAGCGCCTTTACCTAATATTTGAATTGCTGAAGATGTTTGTACTGTTTGGTCTTTAATTCTACCAAGACCTTCTACAACTCTTAGTGCTTGTTCATCTAATGTTACAGTAGCATCATAAACATTGACACCAAGATTTTGGAAAGCAAATGCTAATTCATCATTACCTGTTTTTGCTTCACCGATATTTTTAGCAAGTTTGAGCATTGCAGTATCGGCTGCTTCTGCACTACTACCACTTTCTTGGAACGCTTTACGTAAACCAATAATACTTTGAACTGCTAATCCTGTTTGATCGGCAAGGTCTTGTGCTGCTTGTGCGCTACGATAAGTGTTGGATATGAATGCACCAATAGCAAGACCTGCTAATGCACTACGTAAACCACCTATCGTTTTATTCAAACCATCTAATGATTTTTGTGCTTGTGCCGTATCAACCGATACCTTATAGACTAGATCAGCCATTTTACTTCCTCATAATTTTATCAAGTTGTACCTTGATAAATTCTTCTGTAGGTTTACTCATACCCTGTGGGCTTTGTTGACTATATCCTTCATCTAATCGTCTAGCATATGGATAATCAGCAACAATTGTATTGTTTTGTAATTTTGTTCTGCGTCTTGCATTACCACTGCGCACAGGCGTTTGTTTGACAAACTCAGTATAAGCCTGTTTTGCCAAACCTTCTAATTTATTCTGTATATTGTTTATACTAGGAGTTATAGAATTTTTTACTAATGTTACGCCTTTCATTGTTGTTTATTCTTTTTTAATATCTTTAGCAATTGATCTTGTGATAAGTCTGGTACGATTGGTTTGCCATTTGCGTTTGCTTTCTTTTGATGATAGCGTTCAAATGACATCGCAGCATCCATCACATATAAATCAAATGTATCAGACCTCCTTAAAACTTCACTGGGCAAGATACCATATCTTTTGCTCAGTCCATCTATCTGCAAAATTGACAGCATCTTGGGACTATCCATATTGATACTGTCATTTGTTATTTTCCCAACTGTTCTGTCACCTTTGTAATTGCTTTCATTAAAATATTAGTTGGTAACATATGTTTGTCTGTTAATATCTGATTACCTTTTTCGTCTAATATCAATGTCTTTACAATCGTGATTAATTCTGTAACATTTTTTTGATCAACATTTGCTAATCTTAAAAAAACGTCCATAGGTTGACGGTCCCAAGTATAAAATGTGAGACTTTCGCCATATTTCTCAATTACTTCTTTGTCGTCAAGAACCACTTCGACTAATTGTGGTTCACATGTGATCTGTGATAATTTCATTTGTTTCTCCTGTTAAATTATTCTCATGTATTTATATAATATTTGCAGTATATTTTCTGCGTCTCTTTGCTGCTTCTGATAGTTTTTTTCGCCATTCAGGTGTAAAATCTTTACTAGTTCTGCCTGTTTTGCGTCCAGTTAATGTTTTAGAAATTTTATCTTTTACATCTTGTGATAAAACTTTACCTTTATTAGGTCCTAAACGACCTTTCATTTTTTCTATTGTTGCTAGGCTATGTTTTTTACCTAACATTGGTGGTTTGCGATGATATTGATATGCTTCTTTATTGTTATCACCAACAGTTTGAATGTATACGTTACCAATCTCATATGCACCTTGATCTTTATATCTACTCATAACATATTGACCTTTGCGTATACCTCTTTGATTCCATTTACCTGATTTCTGCCAAATATCCCACCATTCTTCAAAAGTAAGTTTGAATTCTATACCACGACATTTTGCTTTACTTTTTTGATCTGTATATTTTTTTTCTTCAATGGTTCTCATCTAGTTCTTCCTCTAATAACTGATTTAACAATGCTAATCTAAAAGTTGATTTAGCCTGCATCTGTCTTAGAGTATTTAGCATAACCATCATCATATTAGCGTTTTTTGCTTCATCAGCCAATAGACTTCTTAGTTTTTCTTCTCTTGTTATAAGATATGGATTATTCATTTGTTCACCTAATAAAAAAGAGAGCAGATCGCTCTGCTCTCCTTTGTTTTTAAGGTATTAACCTTCGCCTGATCCCATATCACCATTGACTGCGATAGTCAAAGGTGAAACCCATACTGGGCTGTCTGGTGATACTGTTGGGGCAACACTGCTCAAATAACCCACTCCACTATAGTAGAATGTTCCATTTGCTACTGAGTTTGCCACATTTGCGCTGTCATTTAACTGTACTCTAAATGCTACTTCAACACGGTTTTGTGAAAGTCCACTGACACCGTAAAATTGTGCTGTAGTATTACCTGCGGAACTATTTCCAAAGAATACTGTATCATCAATTACGATGTTAGTGCTTATTTCATTGTCGCTTGGTGTAGTTACTTTGTTGACACTTGCTGAACAGAAATCTGTCCAACTGAATATACCAGTACTGTCCTATCGTGACTGGGAAAC
>OGWP01000056.1_pt1 | contig 11005 bp, 4 predicted proteins | sample 1576051 | NCBI WGS metagenome assembly OGWP01 (sample SAMN07581524, study PRJEB24739) | freshwater metagenome | reverse complement strand
GACTGGAGTTCAGACGTGTGCTCTTCCGATCTGTTTCCCAGTCACGATAAGCAGAGAAAGTGACGGGGGAAAGGATAGAGCTGAAGTCTTATGATGGTGGTGTCTATGGGGCGGTTCTCCCTAATGGCGTTATGTTTATTAACGGCTTAGATGTTAACTCATTACTTCACGAACATACGCACTTGTTCAATCAAGTCGTTATGAAGGTCAATCCCAAACTATGGAATTCCATTAAAGAGGCAGTAAAGAAAACGGCAGAGTGGAGTCAGGTGAAACGCAATCCCCTATACTCCAATCTCAAAACAGATGATGAAATAGCCGATGAAGTTTTCTCTAAAATAATCGGTAATGCAGCTCAAAATGGATGGCAAAAATATACCAATCAGTCGATATACCAAAAGATAAAGGGATTAGCCCAAAAGTTCTACAATACGATACTCGACTTATTTGGAGTGGACTACTACAAAGGGATGTCTGCCTCTGGATTGGCTGATTTAACCTTGACTGAATTGATGGGTGGGGTGTCTACATTGCCATACCAGATAGATGCCAAGATAAATGAGTTGATGTCTGAACTGTTCAAAGGCACAAAGTACCTTGATCAACTCAGATTTAATATAGATCCAAACTCCAGAAAGAAATTTGAGAAGGCATTGGGGGAGAAGGATGGTAGGGCTTTGTATGAAATATTTGGCAATGTCCAAGATCCGAGTAAGCTAATTGATTTCGCCAAATCAAAGTTCCCTATCAAGGGTACTTTATCATCTATTGCTAAAAGACCTATTAAAGGCGATAACGGCTTTGTCATAAACAATGGCAACTTTGGCAGTATAGTCGTTTACAAGGATTACGAGAAGTATCTTAATGAAGAATTAAAGCAGGTTGTTGATAAGGCTACACTGGATCCTCAAGATTTGCTTAATGAAGTTGGGTACACTTTATTCAACCCAAGGAATTTAAGTGATGCGAGGAATTCTTTCCTCCATTACTATAAAAAGGGACATAACATATGCACACTTAATCCTGGTAGTGATCGCTTTTCAGGCTCTTTCGTAACATTCATTGTTAGAAATGATGCGGATCAAACGCCTTCGGCTGAAGATTTGACACAAGACAATCTAACGGATGAGTGGAGGAAATATTTAGAAAAGAAGGGGAGGAAAAATAGTGATGGCACTTACAATTTAAATGGCTTAGAGCCAAATGCCTTAGACCCATACAGCACTAGTGTCATCTCTTTGCAGATAAATAAATCGAATGGTAGCACTAAAGAGATAAGCAGATATAACCACCAAATAAGTAGTCCTGACAACATATTCAGTAGAGATTTTGATAATTTAATTGAGGGGCTTTCTGATGCGATGTTTAAAAAGTTTGGTGTAGAAAAAAACACTAAGCAATCGAAAGCACGAATGCCAAATGGTGTTATTCAGGATGCGAATGGGGCATATTACAATTACATCTATGAAACTAATGGGGTGTATTATGGCGATGGTTACTATTTGGAAAATGGTGTAGCTACACTTTTAGATAGGGGTAGCGAAAGGATGGTTGATGGCTGGGTTATTAGCAATAGGGGTGATGGGACTGCGACTAACATTGACAGGACTACACGCGGGTTTCTTTATGGGGATGTAAAGAAGGTAAACTATATCAAGGGTGATGAAATCTCTCTAACAACAGAAAACGGCAACTTTGTATTTGAGGTGAAAAATGGGGCTGTTGTTAAGCTCATTGATTTTCCTAAAAAATGGAGGTTGGACAAATTGAATGATTTTTATGCTGGTTTACAATCTAGTTTAGAGTATGATAAAAATGGAAATTTGACTTTACCTATACTTCATTTTACTGGCTACATAAACATGCTTTGGGCTGATGATATTATTGGATTTTCTTCTTCTGTCGAATTTGAATCTACCAAAATTCAGTATTTAGGCAACCTTCAGTATATTAAAGGTGACGCTAATTTTAATAACAGTCAAGTTAAATCTCTTGGTGAGTTAAAGTATATTAAAGGTCATGCTGATTTTATTGGCAGCCAAGTACAATCTCTTGGAGAATTGAAGTATATCGGAGGTGAGGCCTATTTTAGCAATAGCCAGGTTCAATCTCTTGGAGAATTGAAGTATGTCGGTGGGTGGGCTAATTTTAGCGGTAGCCAGGTTCAATCTTTAGGGGAGCTTAGATACATCGGTTGGACTGCTGAGTTTAGAAACAGTCAAGTTCAGTCTTTAGGGGAGCTTAGATATATCGGTGGGCCTGCTAACTTTCTAAATAGCCAAGTTCAATCATTAGGGGAGCTTAGATATATCGGTGAAGCTGCTGACTTTGAAAACAGCCAAGTTCAATCTCTTGGAGAATTAAAGTATATCGGGGGTTATGCTGATTTTAGGGACAGCCAAGTACAATCTCTTGGCGAGTTGAAATATATCGGTGGTAATGCTTTTTTTAGGGATAGCCAAGTACAATCTCTTGGTGAGTTAAAATATATAGGCGGTAATATTTACTACTTTAATAGTCCAATAGATTCCAAGGCAATTGAAGATATTGAAGGGAAGTCAAATGACTCTACGCGTGAAATTATTCTTCGAGATGCAAATGATTTTAAAGAAAGCATAAAACGGGAGTTTGAGCAATTTGCTAAAGAAATAAAAGAAGAATTTACTGAAAGTCAGCCTAAGTTCCAAGCCCCTGAAAGCGAAAGAGAGGTAATAACTTTGAACGATGGTAAAAAGATTACCCCTACTGTCATTGATGGTAGTACTGTCTTCTATCACGCCTCATCTAAAAAAAGAATAGGTAGGCTTAGACCCAATAATGCAATACAATGGGGTAAGGCGATATATTTCTCTCCATCAAGAGAAGATGTTGTGTATGAGTTTGGCGATGAGAATGTCACTGAGGTTCGATTAAATCTATCCAATCCGGTATACACTGATACCCCTGATTTTTCTAAAGTTGCCAATAGAGCCATTGAAATATATGCAGAAGAACAAATCAAGAAGGGGGCGGAGAGGGAAAGTTATAGCTTAGACGATATTGAAGATGGATATTATTTTGGTGAGGCGGCAAAGCAATTAGGTTATGATGCTATAATAGATCTAAATCCTAATAATTACGGCGGGGAGATTGCAGTCATTGATGAGGGTGCGGTTATATATCCAGAGGACATAAAATCCATTTCCCCTCCAAAGGGAAAGAATGACAGCATTTTATTTCAACTCATCGGTGAGCGTGGGGCGGAAGGAATACAAATGGTAAAAGACAACCTTGCCATTGCAAAGCAAATGGAGGCTGAGGGTAAAGATGCTAAAACTATATTCCTTGCAACAGGATGGGAGAAAGATGTCAGGGACAAAGGACAATGGAAGTATGATTTGCCTGATGGTAAATTAAAAGGTGCATTGTTAATAGACAGAAGCCCTAAAGACGTATTTCAAGTCGAAGAAAAATTGTCGGATGTATTTGAAAGCGATGGATTATTTTCCGCCTATCCCGAACTATCAAACATAAAGATTGCGTATAGTCAAGAAGCGGATAATGGGGCATCTTATAATGGGCAAACGAAAACGATAACCCTTAATGCTGGTGTTTATGCAACAAAAAGTCAAATATCTTTAGGAGAACGTAGGTCAATTTTAATACACGAAATCCAACACGCTATACAAGATATAGAGGGGTTTGCGAGAGGGGGAAATACTCAGTCTATTGGAAGGAAGTTATATGACGCATTAGGTGTTGGAAGAAAATACCAAACAATGCTTCAAGATGCTTATTCATCAAAAGGAGTAAAAAAAGAAAGGCTATTAAAAGAGGCGAAAGAATACTTAGAAAGTGAAAAAAATAGACTATCAGAAGAAGCATACAAAAAATACAAACGTCTAGCAGGGGAAGTAGAAGCCCGAAACGTTGAACGCAGGGCAAAAATGACACCCGAACAGCGTAAGCAAACAATGATAAGCGAAAGCGAGTTATTGGAAGGGGTGCGCCCCGAAGATAAGATTTACTTGTACGGGGAGGGGGTACAACAAAGTATTCAGTATTTAGAGCAATCCGACTTCGACTCTGATGGCACGGTAAAAGACAGCGCAATCAAAGAAATAGAGCGAGAGAGAAACGCTATTGAAGAAAAGGCTAAGAAAGACGGCACATGGCTAAAAGCCCCTAATGGTAAGGACACCAACCTTACGCCTGAACAGTGGGTGACGGTAAGGACTAAAAGGTTTAAGGATTGGTTTGGGGATTGGCAGAATGACCCCGAAAACGCTTCAAAAGTAGTGGATGCTAATGGTGAGCCTATGGTGGTGTATCATGGGACTGATGCAGATTTTGATGTTTTTGATAATCAGAAGAAAGGTTCAAGGGGGGGGTTGCGAGAAATGTTTTGGGCATTTACAACTAATAAAAAAGTCGCCGAACTGTATGGGTCTGGATATACCGGGAAATCAAAGCCAAACATTGTCCCGGTATTTTTAAACATAAGGCAGATGCCTGTGTATGATAACGGGGGAAATTATTATAGAGAATTAAGAGTTGATGCTGGGTACAAGTTTGTAGACATATTTCAACTGCAACAGTTTCATTATGAAGGGTTCAAGAAGTTTGGGGCAAACTTTGATAAGGCAGATGGTTTCCTTGTTAAAAATACCATAGAAAAGGAGGGGCCGGATTTATTCAAGTTTGATTACGATGTTGATAAGGCCATAGCCTTTGATAAGGAAAACATGGTTGGAGATACGTTTTATGTACGCGAACCCAACCAAATCAAATCAGCCACATCAAATGTAGGGACATTCAGCGAGGGGAGCCCGAGTATAATGTTCCAAACACCGATAGATGAGGCTTTTGACAGGCAGAGGGCTCTTCTTGAAACTATGTCTAAAAGGGGTGGGGTATTAACGAAAGCTGTGGTTAAGCTCGCTGATAGAGCATCCCCATTGAAGAAGGCTTTAATTGATGCCAACTTAAAGAACGCAAGGGACTTGTTTGTAGCTCAGGCAGGGGCAGGCTCAATGGCAAAGATGTTTGTAGATGAGAACTTCGGGGCTATCTATGACGACCTAAATAAAGAGAACTCAGACTATCTGGATAAGATAATACAACTACGCAGGATAATACAAATTGACGAGGACTTTGACAACAAGGGAAAGGAAAGAATAGTCCACACAGAAGGTGAGAGTGGTGTCCCGATAAACAAAGAGATAGCCGAGGCGAATCTCAATGACTACCGCAACATTTTAGGCATCACTCTTTTTAATGACTTAATGCGTAGGTCAGAGACTTACTTTGACGCATACAAGAAGCTGTTGGATATAATGAGGGAGAATGGGCTTATCACTCAAGACCTGTACGACATGCTAAAGCCCCTCTTATATCAGCCTCGTAGGTTCTTAAATAACTTCGTGAGCTTTCAGGATGGGGAGACATTAATCGATGTAAAAGACCTTGCGCTAAATGCAGCGCAAATCAAAAGACTAGAGAGTGGCTCTGATTCAGAAATCATGATGAACTCAAGGTTGCTGTTGGCGTTCTCTGCTAAAAGCGTCTTTTCAAGAGTGGCACGAAACAAAACCTACACAGCTATTGCACAGGCAGCTAATGACCCCAATAACAGTAGCTGGATTTCAAATGATAATCAGCCCAACTTCAAGCCTGTAAACTACTTTGTTGATGGAGAGAAGGCGCAGTTCTATATCCGTGAAGACTTCCAAAAGCAACTTTATGATGCCACAAGGCATTTGATAAATCCAAACATAGCGAAAAACATAAGGATACTTAGCGGATCGGCTATATTGAAGTCATTTGCCACGCAGGTAAACCCACTATTCGCACTCAAGAACTTCCCCAGGGATATCCTTCACGTCGCTATGTTCACCAACATCTACGGCAACAATCTATACTCATCCATATTCAAGATATCCAGAGATGCATTCAAGGGTATGCACGATAAGATGAGTAAAAGCACAGATTTAAAAGAATGGCTGGAATACGGTGGAGGCATGGACTTCCTGTCCACGGAAGGCTTTGAGGCTCAGTCAATACAAGGGGGGTCGTTTAACAAGATAAAAGGGGCTTTATCTACTTTCGGCGAATACTCCGAGGTTGGTGTTAGGTTAGCTGTGTATAAAAAGACTAAAGGGGATCTTATGTCTGATTTCGTGAGCCAAAATGGTCGGCAGCCCAATGCAGAGGAGGCGGATCAGATTAAGACTCAGGCGGCTGTTGCATCAAGGGAGGTAATTGACTTCGCTCAAGGAGGCTCATGGGCTAAAGCAGGGGAGAACGTAATCCCCTACTTAAATGCATCCATACAGGGCTTTAGGGTTGGTGCCCAATACATTAAGAATAACCCTGCAAATTTCGCCATCAAGCTCGCTCAGCTATCCTTATCTGTTGGTATTATTATGTTCTACAATGCTCTTGTTGCAGATGATGATGATTGGGAGAAGATTAGCGATGGCGAGAAGATGCGTAACTTCATCATATTCACCCCCCTGAAAGATAAAAAGGGGAATCGCTACTACTTGAAAATTGCCAAGACACAACAGGCCATGCCATTTACTACACTCGCTGAAATTGGGTCAGGCAAGATGCTCAATCAGGTGCTGAATCAAGATGATGACAAGGGCCTCGGTGGTAAGTATATGATGTATGGGGATAAGGAGTACACGGCAATGAAAGATGCTGTGTTGTCTTTCTTGCCAAAGAATCCTGCGGAATGGACTAAAGAGATTAAATCCGCAGTCCCCATATTAAATGCCGTTAATGCCATAGACAACTATGACAACTTCTTCAACACAAAGGTTAGTTATGATTATGAGAAGGTTGAGCCCAGATACGAGGATGTCTTAGACCCCAACACCCCATACTTCTATAAGGCATTATCTCAGTCGTTATACCCTGTTGTGGGCATAGGCCCCAAGAGGTTGGCGACTGCTGTTGAAAAGGTTACTACGGGTCCTGAGACATCCGTTATCATAGCCGGTGCTTACTTTCTGCTCGATAAGGTTGCGAGTAAAGTGGCTAACGTAAAGACTGATGACTTGAATATCGGGGAGGTTCCTACGCAAAACTCAGAGCTTAAAGCAATTTCATCTATGTTCTCCCCATTGAAGTCTGTGTTAAAGACCACCAACCCCAGCCTAAAGAAGTATCAGTATGAAGATCAGTTAAATGAGATGGCGCTAAGGTCATCGGCAAGGATTGAAACTATCAAGAGTGCATCCAGAAACCTTGGGGAGAAATATTACGATGCAGTCAACGGAAAGGGCGGGTTGACTAAAGAAGATGTGATTGCCGAGTTTAATGATTACAGGGATATGCTTATCAAAAAGGGCATCCCACCATCACAGGTAATAAACTTCGTCAATTCATTCAAAATGTCTGCCAGGTCAAATCCAAGGGAGAATTGGGATGCGGGCTATTATGATATTATGTATAGCCCTACTTCTAATGCAACTGCTGAAATGATAGGTAAGTTGAAAGGAAAGAATCTTACTGATGAGCAGCTAAAAGACTACATGATTAAATACAAGATGAACACCGGGTACAACATAAAGAATGCGGGGGAGGTTTATAAATTATACAGGCAACAAAGAGACGCAAAATGAAAAGGCTTATAATACTGTTGATATTGTTATCATCTTGTTCATCTCAGTGGCACTTAAAGAGGGCTATTAAGAAGTCCCCTGACATCATTAAGACTGAATACATATCCATTAGAGATACTGTTATTGTCAAGGGGGTTGAGTATCACGACACCATCGTATCCAAGAGTATTGACACTATTGAAGTTGTCAAAGAGAAGTTGCAATTAAAGATTATAAGAACCTATGACACTATTTCAATTCAGGCTAAATGCCTACCTGACACAATCATTAGGACAATTGAAACCCCTGTTGAAACAATTGTGTTTAAGGAGAAGACCCCGGCTATCAGATATATCTCAAGTACAGTTTGGGGATTCGCAGCAATACTATTGATTATACTTATGGCGAAGAGATGAGGTTTCTTGCGATTAAAGACTTATTGGATTTATTTTAAATCCTTGTAGTTGTTTATAAAGATATAGGGCTCTAATCTCTCTACTTCCCACGGAGCCCTATTTTCAGACTCGAGGATGTCTATTATTTTTTTGTACACATCTCTTGATATTTTTGTGGCATGCTCTTTGGTTATGGCAAAATGACCCGCTGGTGTAAATCTATAAATGTTTGGCGGCATTGTATTGAAGAGTCTGCGCCACAAGTTGCTTAAATTTAAGCCATAGTCATGTGGATTTCCTTCGTTGTTGCAATATATTGCCGCATTAAATTGCGTGTTGAAGAACCAGCAATTATCATCTATTTTTTCTATTGCATTCTCATTTAAGATTTCTAAACTTCCGTTCATCAATTCTATATAATTGGCAACGTGATCTTCGTGATAATCCTGTGAAAAATAAGTTAAATCCGAAAGTGTTTCGTATCTATTATACAAATGATAAAAAAATGTATGGACACATCTGCCTACGTTTTTTTGTATTTTGATTTCCCCGTCTAAAATCAAATCACCTTTTCTGTAAACTGTGACCTTCGTGTCTTTATTTAATTTTTTTATCCAATCGTAGTTTCTGCTAAATGCCGATATGACCACCTCCTTGCTCTGAAATTTATTTTTTAGTTTTGATATATTCATAGTAGTATCAGCTGGTGTTGCTGAACTCTTTCTGAATGGGATTACATTTTTATTTGTCTTATTGGCAAGCTCAAAAACGCTTTTAACACCCGTACCGATATTATACAATCCAGTTGCGTTTATATTTATAAGACTTATGATAAAATCAGCAATGATATCTACATAGTCGAAATTACCAAATTGATCCACCCATGCCTTTTCGTAGGGGAATGGACTTGGCTTATGCGACCCCCGGCAAATTAAATACTCTCTTGACTTTAATTCTATATATGCATCAGCCAATAACTTCGTGTATGAATACCAATTGCCAGCATGTATGGGTATATCATTTTCAGACGCATTGCTAACCGAATTACCATAGACGAAATCCGTTGATATGTGTACTATCTTCTTATTGGTAGCGTTGCAATAATCGACTAAGTTGGATACGAAGCTATAATTTACCATCCAATGACCACTCTTTTCTTCTGAATATGTGTCTGTGTTTGCTATGCAATTTATGACAATATCATAGTCGTTTAGTAAGTTTTCCCAATCCTTGAAACTCAATGCGTCTATACCATCTTTCCTGCGTGATAAAAAGTCCCATTTAGTTTTTTTGCGAATCTCGCTCCCCAAAATGCCGTCCCCTAAAATTAATGCATTCATTTGTTAAAAAATTCTTTAATTTTATTGCACACATAATCAACGTCATCTAAATCCATTCCGTGATGAGCGCCGATTAAAAAGCCGTTTTTCATTATTGTATCAGAGTTGACAAATTCCCTAAAATACTGCCTATAAGCAGGGTGTCTCGTCACATTACCAGCAAAAGTCACTCTTGTTTGTATGTTATTCTCCTCCAGATAAGACAATAATTCAAACCGTCTGCTTGTTTGTAGTGGCATAGCCAACCAGTTTGGCTCTATTGAGTCATCGGGGAGTATCAAGTCCCCCACTCCATTTAAATTCTCCAAATATCGTCGCACGTTTCCCCTCCTTCTCTTTGAGAACTCATTAAATCTTTTCAATTGAACTAGTCCAAATGCAGCGTTCATCTCACATGCCTTCATGTGATAGCCAAGCACGGAGTACAGGAATTTATGATCGTATGGGATGTCATCTATCAATTGATTGAATCTGTCACCCATCACCTCAGAATCATCGCCTACTCTGCCCCAATCCCTATACTGCAAGCACGTTTTTAAATACTTCTCATCATTAAACATGACCATGCCTCCTATGCCCCCGGCTGTTATTATGTGCGATGCATAAAAACTAGTTGTAGAGATATCTGATTCCAATGTTTTAGTTATGGTATCTGCCGAGTCCTCTATTAAGATGATTTCTGGTCTTCCGAGCAGTCTTATTTCTTGCTTTAAATGCTTCCAATTTGGTTTGTTGCCAATTAAATTCGGTAGCATTACAGCCTTTACGTCAGGTGTAATAGAAAGTATCACCTGCTCAACGTCTGCGACATAATCATTTAAGCCAACATCAACAAACACAGGCTCATATCCTAATTGCACGATTGGCGCTAGTGTCGTTGAAAATGTGCATGCAGGGGTAATAATCTTGCTTTTTTTTGGCAAATTCAAAGATGCTATCGCAAGCAAACATGCTGATGAACCTGAATTCACGAATACCCCATACTTTTTGCCAAATATTTCGGCAACTTGCTTTTCAAATTCAACAGACCTTGGCCCCTGACCTCCTAGCCATCCAGATTTAAGGGATTCTTCTACTGCTTCAATCTCCTCCTGTCCATACGATTCAAATTTATATGGGGCGTACCAAATCTTCTTAATTTGATTGTTTATGTTATGCTGGCTGTGCATTTTAAAAGGTTATGTTTTGAAAGGCGTTAAGCGATGGCATCCCCTTGAACATATCTATAACGGATATGTTATAACTGCCAAGCCATCCTTCAGCAGAATACTTATCATCAGTGAGTGGGTCTTTAAGTTTTCTAACGTGGTGAGCCTTTGCCCACCAAAAGTTCCCTGCAAAGAAAGGATATGCATTGGGATGATGTTCTTTGTATAACTCAAAATACTCAGGGAACTCCTCCTTGCATAAGTAATGACAGCCAACTGCATCTACACCAGGCTGATCTAAATCTTTCATAGCCTGTGTCCAACGAACTACATTGAAAAACAACATAGACCTGGCCCACAGTTGATTGACAATACCACCCCTTGAAGTCCCCTTGGTGTGGGCATAGAACAAGTAGCCATCATTCTCTTTGGAGAACTCCCACAGCTTTTGTAGTGTGACCCCCTCATATCCACTATCACGCAGGAAAGATGGTATAGACGCATCTCGGTATCGTGACTGGGAAACAGATCGG
>OGWP01000055.1_pt1 | contig 11116 bp, 22 predicted proteins | sample 1576051 | NCBI WGS metagenome assembly OGWP01 (sample SAMN07581524, study PRJEB24739) | freshwater metagenome | reverse complement strand
GTTTCCCAGTCACGATAGGGTGAGCGCGTTTTTTGCCATCACGAAAAATGTCAATAATTTGACGCTTCATGTCATCAATTTGTTGTAGCGGATTGAGTGCTTGTAATGCCGTTGGTGGCATACCTTCTTGACCCATTTCTGGCATTGGATGTGGTTGAGGTGTAAAAATTGTAGGCTCTATAAGAGCGTCAGCATCGCCTATATCGAAAATAGTTTCTGGGTCAAACTGCTCTGCAATAATCGTGCCAAGATTTGCTACAGCATCAGAGATAAACTTAGCAAACATGTTTTGGCGTACAATTAAACCGAGGGATGACCATTGACTTTCAAGTCTGTTAGCGGTTGCAGATTTGTACTGCTCTGATGTACCCCGAAGCAGGTCAGATACCTTTAAAGTTTCGTAAAGCTGCTGTAGCGCTGTTTGTCTAGCACCTTGCAGGACGTTAAGGGCGTTGATATATGGCTCAATGTTAAGGCTCTCAATGCCGTTAGCAAGGCCACCACGCTGCTTGTAGCTAGGCCAGTTAGTAACGGGAATGACTTTTAGGTCGCCGGTGTAAAGTTGCTCTACTTGATTACCTAAAGTTGCGTCATACAGCTGGTTAGTACGAATAGCCTGGGTAACGGCGTGAATACGGGTTGTAAGGCGCTCAACTTCTAAAATCTGGTCTTTTACATGAGCGTAATCTGATACTGGGACTACGGAATCTGGGTCTGCAGTTTGGCGAATAACTGAGCAGGGATAAAACTTTTCAAACTTAGTAGGTGGGTCAGACACTTCCAATATGGATTTGTCACCACCTTTTTGCATCCAATACACTTTACCAGTTGCTTGACACCAAATTTCGTAAAGCTCTGCCTTACCCTCAAACTTGTCATCTTTACGAGCAATATCTTTCTTTATAACTTCTGGAAAACTATCGTATTTTAGGTTTTTGGCAATTTCTTTACCAAACTTTTCCTCTGCTTGCGCCCGATCCAAGAAGGCACGACGCGATTGCCATTCAATTTCTTGCTCGTTTCGTGCGTCTGAGCAGTCATAGTCAGAATATTGCACAACTTCAAGAATTGCCTTTTCTTCAACCTTTCGCTCAACTTCAAGACTACTGAGCATAATACCGCCAGGGCCACTCCGAAGATTGCTCGTATCCCCATCATAAGGTTTACCCTCACCGTCTAAGATTGCGCCGGTTGGGTCTTTAATAAGCGCAATTTCTTCAAATATAGTTTCAAACTTAGCGATATACCGTGCCCAAAGAACGGATTGACCAGTAAGCAAAAGCTGTAAAGCAGCATTAAGACCAACTAAGTGAAAGTCAAAGTGACAATCCATAGCGTACTGAATGTTACGCTCTAGGATAACGCTACCAAGCTGATAAGGAATGCCACCTGTACGTTTGCGGGTATTAACCTCAGCGCGGGGTGTGGAGCTAAAGTAAGCAGGTAGTAGAGTTTGGTTACAGTACCACCAGACGTTAAGACGGCGCTCAACATCGTTAAGCAAACCAACTTGTTTTTGAGCGTTATAAACACGAATTGACTCTTCAGCAGCCTCAATAAACTTCTTTCGGCGCTCTAAGGCTAAGTTAATTTGACTCTTCCAATAAGCACCTGAGAAGCGTTTGATTACTGATTCATCACTCATATTTTTGGCCTACTGGCTTGTTGGCGCATTTGCGCAATATACGCTTGTAACTTAATAACACCTTTGTTGAATACTTCCGCAGGTTGTTCCCACTTGCTATCAATCAACCTAGCCTTACACATGTATCGTAAGGCATCGCAACAGTGATCATCTCCTGCGCTGTCGGCATCCTCTGGCTTCCGTTTGTCGATGGCCAAAGCTGGAAGGGTCTGGATAAGATACGGACACGTAGCAAAAATATACAGCAAGGGTGGTTTATTAACCAACCTTTGTCGTATCTGCGACCAACCCGATAAGCGGTCATTGTCTGCCGCTTTAAACGGTGGATGCTTGTACTTGCTAAAAACGGCAGTCAGCTGGTCGTTTATGCTCGGTCCACCGTCATGCTTAAAAATTGACGGGTCGGCATAGCCTAGTGGATTTTCTCCCACGGAAAGAGAAGCAATTCGATTTGCTTGCTCGACGTTGTCGACTCCTTTGCCCCAAAGCTCTCGGTAGACAACAATGCTTCCTTTTGGATATGGGACCTCGTTTCCTGCGTCATCCCTGCCAGAACTAACAGCACCCCATACAGCGGCAAAAGGACTACGAAAACCCCAGTCATAACCAAGATACCGAGGCCAATGTTTAGGCACGTTAAAAGGACTAACGATATGCTTGCTGCTGAACTCAGGAAAGTAACTACCCTCATGGATCTCAAAGTCTCCTTCTAGCCACGCTCGCACCAGTTCCGGACTACCAACCATGTGCAAGCGGTTAATGTATTCTGGGTCTTTTGCTAACAGTATTTGGTTATCATGTACCCGTGACGGGATATAAATGTAATCAAAGCCAGCGCCGTTAGGCAGGTCTTTCCTTAACAGCTTCATTCCCTTTGGTGCGGGTCTTATAAACAGCTCTTTAAGCCACGAATGACCAATACCGCCAGGGTTAAAGGTAAGGATGACCTGACCACCACCTTTACCTCGTAAAGCTCCAAACAGCTTCCAAATCGGCGCAGGGTCAGAGTAGTTTCCCGCCTCTTCTACAGCACAATGGCTTAGGTTTTGTCCCTGATACTTCTCAGCGTCCGAATCATCGGCTAGTGGTCTAAACCTTAACCGACCGCCATTGAGAAACGTGAATTGCTTCTTTTGGTCCTGCCAGTGAGCCTTTAAGGGTAGGTATATTTGCTTGGCACGTTCGATAAGGTCGTCTGCCTGGGGTAACTCTTTACGAAAGAATATGGCGTTAAAGTCCTGGCCAAGCTGTTCTTGAACGATAGCAAACTTACCTAGTACCCCGTCGGTCTTACCACCACCTCGTGCGCCACCGTAGCCTATAAGCGTTATGGGACAGTGGACTAACGCTTCTTGAGGTCCAGGTTGCGGAGCCCAGACGATGTTCTCATCAATCCGTCTGTCAGCGAGGTAATCATCCATTTTTTAGCTTTTGGCAGTACATCCAAAACTCTTCCCAGATAGCTGGATTAGTTCTTACGTCTACTTCTTCCAAACACTCCAAGCAGACCTCAAACTCGCCTGGCTCTAAATCGTCGCTCACTTCAGCAACAGCGCCACACTCAGGACACTTAAAGTATCTCTCTATCTCTTGGGTCATAGCTACCAGTCATAACGGCATTATCACCGTATATACGCTCTACACTACACGCAGGGTTTTGGCAGTAGAAGTAAGAATCTTTACCATCCACAACGCTTACGGTGCTTATGTGATTGCACCACGGACACCTACGAGTCTGTTCTGGCTCATCCTTTACGCTATGTTCTAACCCCATCACTCTCCCCACATTATACGCTCGTATTCAACTCTACTAACCTGATTGCGTATGTAACAGAACCTAACCTCACACCGCTTGGTCCCACATCGCACAAACTTAGTGTTAGTAACGTATATCCCTAGTTGATAGCATTTAGGACAGCGATAATAGACCGTACGAAATCGTTTCTCTTTCATTCTTTTGGCGGTTCAGGTAGCGGCATCCAGTGGGAGGCATAGCTCAACGCTTTCTCCGACCAGCCTTGACCTTCATCAAATATCCATGACTCGTTGCCATAAGTAGCAGGGACTATTCCACGCCATTCAGTGTTGACGATGCACAGTTCATTCATCTCCGGCAGCCGCTCCTTAACGCTGATCCATTTAGGCTTTTCAAGCAAAAACTCTACAACTTCCCTACCGACAGCTAATTCGCTTTGTGTATTGGTGCATCCAGCCTTGTAGCCAGCGAGAAAAGCCATCCTATCTTTTGCCATAAGCTGCTGCTTGCGAATTGAATCTGGTACGCCTTGTGTCCCAAACTCTGCATACTCCTCTGCCAACTGGCTTGCTGCGCAACCCTTATCCTGCTCAGGTGTCTTTGTGTTCATTATGAACCTTCTCCGACAACGCCATCTTCCAGCCTTGCGCAAAAATATGCTCTACAATCTCACGAGGCACCGTAATCACCTCATAAAGACGATTACCATGGTAACCTTCACCCCAAGTGCTACTTATTTTCTTATGCTTGGGGAATATAATCTCACGCCAGTCCGAGTAGGTCTCGTCAAACTTCTTCTTATAATTAGGCGTCTTAGTCATTCATGCCTCCCTTGGCTTAAAAACATCTATCGGCACTAGGTCGTGAAGCTCAACGCCATAAACCGTTCTTGGAACTAACCCTAACGCACCGCTAGTCTCTAAAATTACCGTAGGAGGCTTATCGTCTGTTTCTGGTTCAGTGTACCCAATAAGGGAGTATTCAATAGGCGTAGTGTTTTCATTAGAAAGTCTAAGGCGGTAAATGCCTGGAGGAAACGCTCGCGCCGCTTTTTGTATTGATGCTGGCCTAGTTGCAAGCCAATCATTCCACAACTTGTCAGTCTCGTTCATTTTGTCTCCCTATCTAGACTATCGACAATAAGCCTATCAAGCTCACGGAGCAGGCTATGATGAACAATGCTACTAACCTCAGTAGCAGCAGAAAACCCTTCCTTATACCCAGTTACAAAGCCTTCTTTAGCAATAGCGTATGCCTTGCTGTTCTTACGGTAGCTCTCGTGAGCGTACTCCTTGGCTACCTTCTCAAGCGTCTTAGTCACAATATTCTCCAATCAAAAAAGACCGTTGTCGGTAGTCCTGACGCTGTTAATCTTCGGACTAACCACAAACCTGTCGCTTATAACGACAAGAGTCCTATCGCTGCAGCGACGAGACCCCATGTACCGGACCAGGAAACAGCAAAAACGGTCACCACTAACGGAACCAACGGTCTATGTCTACATACTACGTCTCTTCATCCTTCGACAGATACTTCTGAACAAATTCTTCCTTGCTCATCGGCTTGGCACTCACCACAGCACGTATCTCTCCTATATGCTCAATAATCTGCTGCTCACTCCAACCCAACTTAGTCTTAATCAAATGCAACAATATCGGCGTATTCCCATTCATCGCCTCAGCTATCGCTACACTCGCTAAACCTCTCTGCATCGACGCAACACCTTCCAAATAGTCCTCTAGGTAATACTTCTCCAACAGATACACACTTATCCTCGCAGCTAACGCAGCATTACCCTTCGACAACCCTAACCGTCCCAAATCACGCACCTGACACGCCAAATCCTCATTACGTTGATGGTCCCTCGTATGAGGCTTAGGCTGCATCACAGGTGGTAAAACTTCTAACTCTTTTGTCTCATCACTCATAACTGTGTTTGATTACATATAGACGGGGATATTTGGGAGAGGATTATGGGTTCATAGTAGAATGGGATTTTTTTGTGGGGAGAGGGATATACATGTAACCGGTACCTCTGCGTTTCCGATTCGAAATCAAAAAGAGAAACGTAGCCCTATTAGCGAAATTCCCTACACACTTTCTGAATCGAATCAGGCACTTACCTAGAAAAGCATATAGGTTGCGCAAGGTCTCATAAGGCAAGTTATCGGTCAATTTGTTGTAACTATGCGATATCACGCATCAATTCCATGAACTGCTCAGGTGTCATGCCTGATACCTTCCACAACACGACGACTTCTGCAGGATGATAGAGCTGTTTCATACGCTCACGGTACCTGACTGAGTCACTCTTAATGCCCAGTAAAGCCGCCATAGCGGTCCTAGAGAGCCCCAGTTTATGACGTATGCTGCGGTATAGGTTACCCCGTTTAATGGGCAGGTTGTGCCGATATCCCTCTATAATCGTGGGTTCCTTCTCACTCCGCTCTATAACGTCAAGGTCCACAGTATGCCGCATACCCTAATCGTGATTCATAATGCATAGTTTGTACAGAGTAGTGCGTGTTTCTACGGAACTGTTCTGTACGACGATCCAGACCCCGATTTTATTCAAAAGATTCTTCACTTTTTTTCACTTTTTTTGTGAATAGTTCATAACCCCGCGACAACGTTACACAATCATCACGCGATCTTTTTTGAATCTTTTGTATTGCGCTCACTCATCCTATCCTGCATTATGTACTCATAGTTAGCAATCGAGCTGACTCAGACTAGGTAAAAAGAGGCTATATGGACAATTTAATTTCACTGATGCACCGATTTGTCGAAGCAGAGGAACAATTCAAGAGCACAAAAAACACGCTTCGGGACGCATTGGCGTGTGACATTGATCCACAAGACGACGGGTATCAATACTTAGTCGAAAAGTACGAAACGACGTTTAAGAATCTTGAAGAGACTCAAACACAGATGCGCAGTCATAAAGATTTCGACGAATCGGAATTAGACGAGGTGCGCATTATGAACAGACCTGCAAGTGAATGGGATCCAACGTGGAACGATAGAGACTAAAAGTCGAAACCCCGCAAGGCGTCTAACCGTGATGCGGTTACTGATGAGACTATAAACGAATGGAGATGGACATGGACACAACAACAAAAAAAACTGTAATGGCTATTCAGCTCAAGCGGTCAATCGTTAGCAAGCGCATTGAAGGCGTATGGGTTATTGAGCAAGAACGGTGGGAACGATTGGCACAAGACGGCACCTCTTACACCATGAGTGGCAGCATTACGGCAGTACACGAGCGAGTGACGTTTGATAAAGCCGTTACCAAAACTAGCAAGCTGATACCGCAAGCGGTGAAGATGTTAGCGGATAAATATCCACTAGCTCAACTTGAGATTCTTTAAGCCTACCAACGAATGGAGATGGACATGAACGATAGAAACGGATTCCCAAAAGTAGACTCTTTATGCCTCGTAGACGGCTCACACGGCATTTACGTGCCCCAACGATATGCTGTGCTGTGTACCGCTCACGATATGATTACCGACGAACAAAGAGAGATCCTAGAGATGGGACCACACCAAAACGGCGATTTGTACTGGGAAGTATGGGACGAGGTACTGACTAACACAAAAGTAAAAAGAGGTAACTCTTTTTGGCATCTCGACATCTCAGAAAGCGGAGATGTTTTACTTGTACGGATTACTGACTAACCAAACGAATGGAGAACACGATTATGAATGAAGTAACCTACGTTATTAGAAGCAACGTTACCGGCAAATACCTGGATCATTTGTTTGAAGATGACCACGAAAAGACATTTCAGTCTAAAAAAACGGATATTTGTTCCTGCTATCACTGGAACGTAAAAACGATAGCGGAGCGGGTAGCGAGGGAAAATAACGGCACAGTAGAAACAATTAATTGGACACGCACTAATAAGTAACAAAACGAATGGAGAAAAACATGGACACAACAACAAACACACAACAAACGATCTACTCACTAGCTGCTGAGATGGCGTCATGGTTCGAGTCACGTACACGAGCCAACGGCGATAAGTTTCTTACATTGAGAGACGGCCACCCCGAATGGATGAAGCAAGTGTGCTTTGAGGCTCACGATTCGCCAACAGTCGGAACAATAATGCCTGACGATTACCGTTATGAAATGATCAAGGAAGTCGTCGATATGCTATCAGAGTGTGCAGATGAAATCGATCAAAAAGAATCTGTTTTCGATAAATTCTACGACAGATTTTATGCACCAGATTACACAGTTGATTTACTTCAATGGGTAAGCTCACACATTTGCAGAGCCGACTTTTGTGATGCCTATGCCGACGAGATGGGAGAGCGTAGCGATCTAATTAGTCAAATTCGAGACGGCTACACCTATGAATTAAGAGAGGTGTTTGAACTAGTTGTTGGCGCATTAAATACCGTGTTGGAGGCTCGATGAGACGAACAAAAAGAAAAAAAACACAAGCTAAAGCATATAAAAGAGAATCAATAGATGAAGGAACAAAAGTAAGTCTTGAAATAGTCGCTTTTCTTAAAAGAGTCCTCGAAAAGACAAAACAAAACATAAATGGCACAAAAACAAATTAACAACTCGGAGACATAATAATGGACGAACTAGAACAAACATTGATCGACGCTCTACACGCTATAGCCGTCACAATGCTTTTATGTGTAGGTGTGACACTTTGCGGAGTCCTTGAGTATTACCAGAGACCGCTAGAAATAAGACAAGTAATTGAGGCAAGGTAATGAAAAAAGAATTAAGCAAAATAAGAAGCAAGATTACAAATGCCATTGGAGAACCAAAACAAGGGCTATTGTGGATTAATCCAGATGCCCTGACCGTAGAGCAACAAGCTGTTTTGTATAGAGATTTCTACAAGAGAAACAAAGAACGGTTGGAAAAACAAAAGAAGAAACTGAAAGAATGGAGAATAAAAAACAGAGAAAAGACCGCATCATATTGCAAACAATACCACGAACAAAACAAAGGGAGACGTAGCTCGTACAACAAAAAACTGTATGAATTAAAAAAGAATGAGGAATAAAATGCGAACTGTTTTTGTTGTTTTTTTGTTGATTCCCTCAATCGCAACGGCTCAAGACTGGTACACCGACGATATCCCTGGTTATTACGGTGATGAGGTCATCCCTATTGTGCCCAATGTACCTGCACCACCGAATTATTACGGGGTGGCGAATGGTGCGTATAGAAACGGTTACACCGTGACCGAGACTGAGCGAACGCAATTCGATCCATATCGTGCCGCAACGGGGTTCATGGACCCATTTTACAAACAAAAGACATACCAAGTTGTGCCGAATAACTCGGATGGAGCACCGATCCAACCATGGGTATTAGGGAAATGAGTAGTCTTAGAGCATCTTGCGAGGTGCTCCATAGGCTAGTCAATTCTGACTAGTTAAGAAGCAGTACAACGTTGATTGGAGGGTTTTATGCGTGTTCTATGCGCAAGTGTTTTGTCGTGTTTGTTGTCGGGTTGTGGGTTGTTATCTGATGGTGTCGTCATTTACGGCACACCAGAGGGTATCCGAGCCTATCACGATGGTGTCGTAGGGATGGTTGCGCAAGCCAAGACCTCACGGCCTAACGGTGGGACGGCCTACTGGAGCCACCGTAATGAACAAACACGCAAGCTGTCAGTGTGGGAAACGTTGTCTAAAGGGTTAATCGCAACGAAACAAGAGGAGGCAAAAGATGGTCAGTAAAGCATGGCGGTGGTTTCTTACCACCTCAATGGTCGTGGGAGTGCCGGTAACAGCAGGCTTATTGCTCACCGGCATTGAGAGAACATTTCATACTTTAACATGCGAGACAGTGAGGTTTAATTGTTCTCGCTCGTTAGTGCATGGGTTGAGTTACGTAGTCGAGCGTGTCGATGCTACCCACGATGTGACACTGACGCCAACACCAACCAAAAGGGTAAAGTGATATGTACACATAGAGATAAAACTGGTAAAACCGTGGGGAGAAACAAAACGTTTTTCCCTACGGAAAAATTTTTGGAAAATCAAAGTCAAAACCAATTTGGAGGCAAAATGGACATTGTACAGCTAGGTGACTGGCGTCTACTGATGAAACACAACGGCGTAGAATTTTGGGTAAAAGCAAGTAAGGACGGCGACAGGTTAATCCTAGAACCGGAGGACGGTTGGAACCAGATCGCAGCAGAAACCAACGTACACCCAGAGAATCTGCTGGAACAAATAGACGAGGCTGTTTTTAATTTTGGAGGTCTATAATGAAAACGATCTACTCAGCGTTCGTTAAAGCTCAAAAGGCTTTTGGACCTGCACTAAAAACTAGCACTAACCCACACTTTCGCTCGAAATACGCAGACCTTTCAGCTTGTGTTGAAGCTGTAATTGATAGCCTTAACGACCACGGGATCGGTCTGATTCAAACGGTACACGAATGTGACAATGGTGTAATTGTTGAAACCATCTTTATACACGAGTCAGGAGAGTCGCTCTCGTGCGGTAAAATGCACGTACCGGCGACAAAACAGGATGCCCAAGGGTTTGGGTCAGCCCTGACCTATGCGAGGCGCTACAGCCTTATGGCGGCCTGTGGGATAGCTCCAGAGGACGACGATGGGAACGCTGCTGTAAAGAGCTACAAGCCGCAAGCCAGGACGGGTCGAGTACCAGGTGAGATGGTAGCTGGTAAAAGACTAAGCGAGGAGGACGTTAACCAGGTGGTCAATGCTGTTAAGCCTGGAAAGCTAACTCCTACGGTTTACGACGTGTCGACGCTTGACGAGACGAAGCGGCAAGCCGGTCGGGAATACCTGTTGCAGAATGGTGCTACAGAAATTTCTGAAAATCGGTTCAAGACCAAATTTCGTTTAGAGAGATTAACGCAGTACGTGGTTGATACAGATGAAGCGCATACCTGAAAGACAAAGCTATGATTCCCCGCCTACCGGCTATAAACGCTACACAGCGTATGTGAACGTGGAGTTGTTTACGCAGTTTCAAAAGCTGGCGAAGCAGAATCGTGAGTCAATCAAGGACGCTATAGAAAAAGCATTAAAATGGTACATAAGTCATGGACGTTAGAGGACAAATTGAAAAAGACGCTAAAGAATTTTCTCTGGAGTTTACTCCGAGGCGTAATCGGCCACAGGAAAGTTTCGATTATGAAATTGCGTATGTGGCGGGAGCGAAACAGCTCAAAATTTACATCGCAGAATTTGTCAGGCGGGTAGACTTTGAGATAGGCGAGCCGAAAGGCGAGTTTGAGCAGGGTCAGAAGGATGGTTTGTTCTGGTTAATGGACCACGTTACAGACCTGTTCGGAGAGAACACAGAAGAGTAACCAGGATGAGGTGTAGTTCAGTTGGTAGAACAGACGGCTGTTAACCGTCATGTCGCAGGTTCGAGCCCTGCCACCTCAGTACCAATAAAAAACCCCGCTTGGCATGGACGTACCGAGCGGGGCCGAATGGAGGCACCAAAACAACTGATGCACTCCGAATGTACACATATCACCACTTAAAAACAAGCTATCTTTAAAAGCCTCTAAAACGAACGCTATTGAAAGATACCTTGCTACCTACCCTCACACCTACCCCGACCCTACTTCGTGCCACTGGCTTCATCCTGGTGGCTTTTAGAGGTATCGTTGAATCTACGCCGTAGTCCAAACCGCTCCGCAGCTTGGTTTGCTTTCTCAAGATAGCTTGTTTTTAAGTATAT
>OGWP01000054.1_pt1 | contig 11159 bp, 17 predicted proteins | sample 1576051 | NCBI WGS metagenome assembly OGWP01 (sample SAMN07581524, study PRJEB24739) | freshwater metagenome | reverse complement strand
TTTTTTTCAAGCAGAAGACGGCATACGAGATGCGCATTAGTGACTGGAGTTCAGACGTGTGCTCTTCCGATCTTAAAAAGTTGATTTGCTCTATTGTGCGACCTTCATATCTTATGATGATTGCTAAATCGGATAAATACTTACGTTCTAATCTAATCCAACCCGAAATCCCGATGATAGTTTTATAAAGTGTTTCCTTAGATTTTCTATCTAGGATAGTTATTTCGTAATCTCTATTCTTACCACCATCGCCCGTTAATTGAAAATATAAACCATTGACGTGGTGTAAATTATAAGTTAGCATCCGCAATATTTTATAGTGTTGTTATATACGTTGGTGTATTTATTCCTAATAGTATTGCTATCTAAATTATGAAACGATGATACCGCATAGTACATATCGCTCAAACGCATACATACCTTTTTCCAATCGTATTTCAATCTCACTTGAGTCATATCGAAAATAGTACCCTCATACATATCCATAGCCCTTTTTATGTTCGCAACTACTTCGCTTGTGGTTAATTCGTTAAGTTTAAACAATCCCACAATCTCCATAGAGCCTTTATAAGTAGCAACCATGGGTAGGCAACAACTAGCAGATTCCATTAGGGTCAAGTTAGGATGCCCCGCCTCAAGCATAGAAGGATGTAGGAAAATAGTATGCTCATGGTATATCCTTAATAACTCATCCTCGGTAGGATTTGTAGCCACTAGATTGAGTTTCTCGTAAGATTTAAGGTCGCTATGAATATCAAAAAATGCCTTGTTAGTATCGGTTCCCACGATTGTAATAGGCAAACCTAGTTCTCTCGCGGCCTCTACTCCAAACCTAAACCCTTTCCTATCGAATCCGCTATCCCCACCCAATCCGTTATTTGCAACCATAAGCAAACGATGTTCGGTAGGTCGGTTTGTGTTAGGTGTGAAATAGTTGGTATTAACTCCATGTGGGAGATAAAATAATTTATCGGTTTCATCAAAGTAGTTTAAAAGGTGTTCCGCGTGTGTAATTGAGAATATAGAATTTTTCATTCCCTCAAGATTGTGCTTGAAGCAATAGCTGTCTTTTCCGTAATGCTCGGTATGGTGGTCATGTAAAGAAAAAACATAAGGTATTCCCTTCCTATGGCACTCTTGTGCTAGATTACCCATGTGAACATGAACGAAATCATATTGGTTAGGCTCAATTTGGTTTATATACCTAATATCGACTTCATGCCCTAATTCCTCTAAACAACCCTTGTACTCCCTAATAATTTTTTCTACCGCACCCCATCCCATTTGGCCTACGGGTTTTATCGGTATCAATCCCGTTTCTACGTGACAGATTTTCATAGCTTAATTGTTTATAACTTGGTTAAGAGTATCCTTTTCTAAAGTGCAATCGACCCCTAGCATATTTTTATACATGATTATCTTTTCAAGATAAACTCTTAATGCGAGTTGGTTTTCCTTGCTTACCTCTTGATTTAATAATTCGGGGTTCTTATCTATTTCTTTTTGCAATTCCTTCATACGTCGATTCATCTTTTTTTGCTCAACTTCTATGTAAAACCATAGCATACTCTTTCGTATAGTATTTTTTAAAATCCTCATAGGAAATTTTTATCTTGTTTATCAATTAATGAATATCCGTTTACTTGAGTTGTAAGACGTTTGTGTACTATACCCATCTTGTATGGAGAAATTTTAAATATTTGATTAAAGAACATATCACTTGCATCCCACTTCTCAACTCGTAATTTTTCTTTCAACCAACCGCTAACCATTTTAGGGAACATAATACATTGTAATCCAATGATGTGATTAGTAATGAAAGCAAGGTCTTGATTAGGTATATCTTGTGTTTTTGGAGATTGCAACCATCTATGTTCTAAGGTATGAGTATCGCCAAAACTAAAGTATCCTATATTGTTATCATCCACTATGCGACAAGCCTCAAATACCTTATTTGTAAACTCCTCGATTGGAACTTCAATAAGGCAATCGCCCTCGCATACAATTAAAAAGTCGCAATCGTTAAACTCACTTAAAATAGCATTTTTAAAGGCTTCGTAGCACCCATAGTGGGGAGGAGTTAAAGCGGTTCCAAGCCTATGTACTGTATCGTTATCAAACAACTCCATTGATACACATTGAGGTCGTTGGCAGTTGAATTTTGGTGGTAAATCCTTGTAGGGCTCGTTTGTGTGCAAGATATATTCGATACCATGGTTGGAAACTCTTTGCAAGGATTCTCGGCTTTTTTGTTCTCTCTCATCGTTGATGGTTGTTTGTATATGAACAAGTTTGACCTTTGGCTTTCTATTTACCCATTTGAAAAATCCCGTATTCTTATAGGTATTTAAATTCTTTGAATTTACCGAATACTTTTCCTTTTTGTAAACTACATCGCCATCGTAAAACTCAAGAATAATATCTATGGGCTTCCCATTATAGGTAAACTCCTTTTTAAATTCTCTACACTTGCTGATTTGGAAACTACCATTGTAAAACTCTCCACCATCCTCATTCATTACGACCTTAACAACCCTATCATCAACGTTATAAGTAAAGAAATAGAACATATAAGAGTTAGGTTGCTTCTCTATTGGAACAATAGAATAATACTCACTATTAGATGCCACACCTAGTCCACTATGTTTAAGGAATGTTTCCTCATTGTTGTTAATTAGAGTAACGTCGCCCACCCTAGTATTAACTTTTTTAACCATGTAATCCTCTAAAAAGTTTTGGGCACCAATCTCTTGACAGGCCCTATTATACTCATCGGGATTTCTTACATCATCAAAAAGATTCAAAAAGAAATCAACATCAAAGGTCATACCATTGGTTTGGATTCCTTTACCAAAAGGGGTATTCAAGGTTCCCAAATAAGCGGTATTTGATTTTGATACACTTTCAAAAGATTCCTCTATGGTAGGGATATCCCTCTCATCAAGGATAACATCATACGTCGAATAAAAGAATCGCTTGAATCCTAAATCTTTAGCAAATTTGGATGCGGTGAACAAATTGATTAAAACAGTTAAGGATTGGTTACTATGCTTTAATCCATTTATTTGAATATCGACGTGAAACTCATTAGTATGCCTATAAAATCTAGTATAGTAAGAGTGATGCGTAAGAGGGTTGTAAGCATCAAACAAATAAAAATCAACCATCCTTTGTATTTCCGCATCAACGGGGTAGTGTGAAATCAAAATGATTTTTCTACCTAATGCTTTCATACTCAAAATGGTATCCTTCGTTAGTTGTACCCGACTTTTTAGATTTGGATAAGTACCTATGATGAGAACTTCCTCCTTGTTATTTTCTTTTTGTGGATTTATCAAGTTGATTAATTTTTGTGCATCCTCATCAATGTTACCGCTCAAATAATTCATTCCCTCCTCTTTATGGTATCGGTTTAGATACACGTCAAGGTTATACATTAACTTAGGTAGAGTGGGATATTGTAATGCTTCCTTGATTACGATAGGATTTAATTCCTTATTCCCTCTATCACCTTTGGATGGAAACAAGAAAAGGTCGGCACATTTAAAGAAATCATCCGTATCGCTTCTTTCACCCCAAATAACACAATTGTTCAATCGCTCATCCTCTTGCTTCCACTCCATTAAAGGCTTCCAATAACCTTCGAAATTCTCCGCTTGATTGCCTAAAAAATGAAATTTGATTTTATACTCATGCAATTTTGCACATAGTTCAAAAGCATACTTTTGATTTTTTCTAGGGGTAAATAATCCAACTATGATAACATGTTTATAGTCGGGCTCTAACCCTAGCTTCTTTCTATACTCCGATTTTTCTTGAGGCTTTTTATCTACGGGATATTCAATTACTTCATAAGGCACCCCTAGATGTAGATATTTCATTGTATTGTAAGGACTTACAAATACAAACTTATCGGGAGTATATTTCTTATTGCTAGGATTAAAGCTACTATCGTGGGTGGTTTCAATAATGGTATAGTTTCTATCCTCTTTATATACCCAATCGCTAAGTTCATTACTCATGAACATTTCGGGGAACTCCTCCATCGATATAACGTCGGGTTTAAAAGATTCAACTATATCTTTAAACTCTTGAGTTTTATTTTCTCCTAAAGATTTGAACCTATCGTTACCAACTATATTGATGATTCGGTTACGTTGTACCACAAACTTCCAAGCGACAAATGCGTGTTCTACCACCATTAATTCAAACTCATCTTTAAGTAGAGCGACCTTATTAGCGGTTACTTGTGGGGCACCCCCCGTACTCAAGTGGGGTGTTACTATTAAAAGTTTTTTCATTTTGAATATTTAAAGTAATCAAAGAACCAACGATAACGATTGTATATCCATTCGCAAATACCATCACCTAGTATTGTCCTAGCCTCCGATGGTTTCATTTCTAATCTATTTCTTATTATGTGGTCACATAAAGGAGCAATTGTATCATCTTCTTGTGTTATTTGAGGTATGAAATCGAAATTATGATTATAGTATGGAATTTCTAAATAGTTATATATCCTTGCCATTTCGATATCGGGTCGTAAACAAAAATCTTCATACTTGATAAATAAAACTTTATGAGCATTACCCACTTGTATAATTGCCTCTAGCCTTTCTATTGCTATGCCAACTGGAACTCCCGATGCAAAAGTATCAACACGTTTGGATATTGTAACATTCGAAAGATTACCCCAATTAATCAAGTTATTATCTATATCGGGATTACGTCGATATAACTTTTCCATGCTACAAAAAACATCACGTAAATCCCTAACCATACATATAATTTTAGGTTGATATGGCAAGAATGATTCTAACCAATCGATATAGAATCCCCACGAACGACCTTTGTCTAAAAAATATTTTCTATCCGTTAAACCTTTTGCAAATCCATGCACTCCTTCGTTACAAAAAGATGCAAATGCTTTAGCCATCAAATTTCTATCTTGAGCCCTAAATTCGGGAACCTCCGAGTAATTTCTCCTAGCCCCATATATTAATTCCATCAAACCACTAGTAGGGGTCACATAAAAATCGGGGTTTTGCCCTATTATATTTTGTAGCATCGTAGAACCACTACGAGGTAGGCTACTTTGAAAAAAGATTTTAGGATACATTTTTTATATGGTTTATAACTTGTTCAACCGATGGATGGCACTCAAATGTTTTTTTATTTTCTAAGCATTTAATCAATGGTGGTACACCTTGTATGTTTCCCCACTCCTTTACACCATACTTCATATTTGACCCGCACTCTAAATCGCAACCCCCTCTTATGTATCCGTACTTGTAATCTTGAGTTCCCTTTCTATATGGTATTCTAAATTCGGAAATCAAAGATGAGCCTAGGTGTATTATGTTAGTATCGGTAGTTCCCGCTAAATGTAATAACCCGCTATCCATGGTAATAAAAGCATGAGCATTGCTAATGATATGCCACGTATCGGATATCGACGTTTTGTTCATTAAGTTTAAACCCTTCTCAATCTCAAAGTTGAATACGGGTTTATCTACATTAAAAAACCCTTTCTCCGATGAGTCCTTGCCTACGGATACTACGCTATAACCAAGTTCAATCAATCGAGCGGTAAGGTTCATCCAATTAATTGCAGGCCAAGTTCTAGTTCCCCACGTTGTTACGGGATGTATTACGACGTACCTCTCGCTAGGTATTTGTTCCTTTTTAATCTCCTCGGTTGGTAGGTAAAAACATTCCATTTCGCTTTTAGTAAGCATAAATCCTAAATGGATAGCATGAAATTGCCTAATATCAATACGATTGTGTTTGTACTCTATACCTCTATCATTTTTTTTACCGACGTTGTAAAATGAGTTATGAACTAAGTAGTTATCATTAATATATCCAAAATCTACCGATTTAAATTTATAGCTAAACTCAACGTAGGGGTTCCTCTTAAATAGTTCGGGCATCGGAGAAAGCACAGTAATCTTTTGGCCATAAGCCTCACTTATCTTTCTAATCGTAGGGGTCGCACATATCAAATCTCCCAACCCGTTACATGCTTCTAAATTTAAACAAATTGGTTTCATATACTTAATAGGTAATCGTAATACTCGTTTGCATTTTTATCAATAGCCCTATCTATAACACGATAGCCATGTGACTCTAAAAAGTTAATAGCATGTTTTTGTTGAGTTAAATCCTCAATCCAAATCTTAGGTTTATCTCTCATAAGAATGTTAATCATCCCTTCAAGAGCGGATAACTCATGACCCTCGATATCCATTTTTATAAAAGAAACTTTATCATCTAACATCAAATCATCTAACCGCAAAACTATATTATGTTTACCACCATTGGAATCAACTCTTACTACCCCACAATTAAATTGGTGGCCATCGTTGTAGCTTACAACCGAGGTTCTACTACCTACACCGACGTTAAAACTTTTTACACCAAGTAGCCTAGAAGTATTGTATTTAAGCAAGGAATAGTTCTCATCGTGAATTTCAAATGCCAAAACTTTAGCATTAGGAAAATGATATTTGAATTGTAAAACATGGTTGCCAATGTTAGCACCTATATCCAAAATATATCCCGACGTATCAAAAAAATCTTTCCAACGATTGAAAATCTCAAATTCAAAAAAATCTTGATGTTTTACTATATCATCGGAAATACATTCGGGCGATTCAAATATTTTCATAGGAACACCCTTGATTGAAACCAACCTAGTATCTCTAGCCATTGTTAGTATTTTTCGTATGACTTTTCTTCAATAATTGAGGAACCATATTGCTCATTGATTTTCCTCTTTATGGAAGCCCTCTCATCATTTTTCATATACACCTTACGGGCAAGGGCAATAAATTTTTCTCCAAAATCTTTTTTTCTCTCGCAATCTCTTTTGCCATCCTCAATGTGCCATAACTCCTCATTGATTGAAAAAAGCATGAGGTAGTTTTTGTCCTCCTCGTAGTTGGGATTAATTTCTTTCGCTATCTTACATAGCAAACTCCATTCCTTGTGGATATTTATGTGCTTTGAGGGGTCGGAGATAAAGCGAAGTTTGTTTTGAAGGATTGATACCTTATCAAATAATTCGCCTACCGAAACGGGGATGCTAACTTGCATTGTAATTATCTCTAAAAGCCTTTAATTTTGTATGGCTAAGATAGTGAAAATTAAAATTTTTTGAAGTGATAATTTGGCTTTTTGGACAACCTTGTAGTGGTAAAACTACATTGGGAAACTTACTACTCGACCATCTACACGCAAAAGGAGAAAATCCAATCCTAGTGGATGGCGATAGATTTAGGGAAGTATTTAACGACGTAAACTTTGGTAAAGAGGCAAGGCTCAAAAATGTTGAAAGAGCCATGTCCGTAGCCAAGTATCTTGAGTCATTAGGGCATTTTGTTATTTGTAGCTTCGTAACTCCATATAAATCAATGAGATATGATATAAAACACTTAATTCCCTATGTTAAATTCGTTTACTTGACCTATGAGGGTACAAGGGGTAGGGAGGATTTCCATGTTAAGGATTTTGAGATTCCTAGCCCTAAAGAGGAGGATTTCTTAAATTTAAATACCTCCAAGCATGGGGAGCAGGACAGCTTAAGTTTAATAAAGTTTAAATTTAATATATGAGTAGTAAATATGCTTTGTTTATAGGTCGTTGGCAAAACCTACACGATGGACACGATTGGTTGTTTAATCAAAAAATTAAGGAAAACATCCCCGTATTGATTGCCATTAGGGATGTAGATACCGATGAGAATAATCCCCGTAGTGCCGAGCAAGTAAGGGAGATATTAGAGATTCGTTATCAAGAACTTATATCTATTGGCAAAGTCCGTATAATCATCATTCCCGATATTGTAGGGGTTTACTATGGAAGGGATGTAGGGTATGAAGTTAAGGAATTTATGCCCCCACCCGAAGTAGCCAAAATAAGCGGAACTAAGATACGTCAAGCCTTAAAAGAGGGTAAACAAGCTAATATATGATAGTTGAAAAACGTAGGCACATAGCGAAAACCATATCGTACCGATTGGTAAGTAGCGGTATAGGATTTGCCATCATGTACTTTGCATCGGGGAGCCTAAAAATAGGGGCTATTTTCTCTTTTGCGGAACTAGTCTATAAACCTATTCAATACTACCTACATGAGAGGGTTTGGTATAGGTACATTAAGTATGGCTTAAAAGAAAAATAAGGGTTTATTCTAGTTTAATTTTTACTATTTTTGGAGTGGTTATGTGATTCGGATTGAAAACCGAAATAGTAAAGCTATGTCCGAGTCCGATTTGTCGTATATCAAGCATTTATTGATTCAACTATCCGAAAAACAAGATAGTATGAACGATAGGCTTAATGATATTGATACCCACTTAACTAAAATATCTACAACTGTTGTAGGTGACAAAGAATTTGGTCACGTAGGATTAGTTAAGCAAGTTGAAAAGCTAAATAAATACGTTGAGAATGATAAACTCCGTAATGCCTCCATCGTAGGAGGTATCGGTGTTATTGGAATATTGTGGACACTATTTTTAAAATTGATTAAATTCTAGATATGAAACCATGGATTAAGTGGACTTTGATTGCTATTCCCATTTTAGTAGGGGGATTCTTGATTTATAAAAAAGTAGCAAAACCCGATGAGAAAAAAGATGATAAGGTACCTTCTCCACCTACACCGACCCCAACTCCAACTCCTACACCTACAACGGGTGCGGGATTCCCTATTAAAAAAGGAAGTAAGGGAGCAATAGTTCGTGAATTACAACAATACCTTTTAAGGATTGATAGTAAGTCGTTACCACGTTTCGGTGTGGATGGAAGTTTTGGTAGTGAAACCGAGGGTGCTTTAAAAAAGATTACGGGCAAAACAAGTGTTGATACTCAACTTGAGTTTGATACCATAAAAACTAGAGCAAGAACTTTTATGACGGGTTCGCCATTGGTTTTTCAATATGATTCACCTATACAACAAGTTTCTCCACTATTAACAATCAAGTGATATGAAAAATAAAAATTTAATTTGGATAGGATTAGGCACCGCGGTGGTGGTAGGAGTCGGTTTGTTTTTTCTCGTAAGAGGTAGAACTAATCGATTAGCAAGACAACAATGGTTGGATGCGGGAAGCCCTGGCACATTTGACCAATGGCAAAAGCTAAGTAATGCGGAAAAAATGCAATTGCTATCGGCTCAAACGGAAATCCCTGCCGAGGCAGTGAGTGGCGGTATAAAAGTTGGCAACACTCGTATTGACCTAAGTAAGTTCAAAATAGATATGAATGAGGTGATGAGAATACTTACCGAACCCGTATCGAAGGAAAAAAAGTATGCTACCTTGAAAGAATCGGGAGTGCCCGACCAAACGATTTCTCTAGTTAAGAAAGCAGATGAGGCACAACAAAAGAAAGCATTGGCCGATACTTTGAAAAGATTAAGAAAACAAGATAGTACGTTAATTGGAATTAAATGATGGTGATACGAGAGGTTAATATCCTCAAGTTGGTTGAATATATCGAGAGTGCTTGGAAGGGGGATGTAAACCTCCACGTGTTTTATGATAGGTCTTTGAATGAGAAATCTTTAGAAAACATGGTGAGGGATACTCACGATAAGATTCTTGATTTAAACAATCAACAATCGGGATTAAGTTTTTTAGGGATAGAACATGATGATATAAAAATTGGATTTATCGTTTTGAACGAGCAATTCGATTTCTTATATAGCTTCGGTGTAAGGCATGACTTTAGAAATAAAGATATGCTTGAGCCTATATTCTTTTATATACGAAAGAAGTTGAACGATAACTTTTTTTGCTTAATGAATGAATGTAACACCCGAGCGATTAGATGGCTCAAAAAATGTGGATTAAGTGAGATACCCTCATTGAGTCCAAGTAAAAATATTGTTTATTTAAAATATCAAAAATGCCCGTAGCAACCGCCCAAGTAGTTGCCTCTTTAGGTTCAACCGCATCACAAATAATTGATGAGAAAAAGAGGAGAGAAATAGAAACCGCCCTATCTCGGTTAAGTACCGATGAGCAAATTAAACTCAATCAAAAGATAGCAAGGGGTCAATCGCAAAACGATAGATTGAACATCCTAGCTACGGAGGTTACTAAAATCAACATAGAGAAAGCCAAAGAAAAATCAAAGAAGCAAACTCGTAATGCTTTATTCATTGTGGGTGGCTCCATCGTTGTATTAGTCGCGGTTATATTGTTAAAAAGAAATAAATAACCATGCCCGATAAAAATATATTTGAACGCGGATTTTCTAGCGTTGAAATCGAAAAGCAAAGTGAGAAACTTACCAACACCGAATCACAAGCGGTGGTAAAGGATTTAAAACTTGAATTAGAAAAAGTTAAGAATGATATTGCTAATCGTGGGATTACCAACGTCGGTATAGATTTTTTAAATACTAAGAAGGATGTATTACAAAATAAATTGAATGAACTCTTGAAAAAAGGGGGTGTAATAACCGAGGAGGATTATAACGATACTTATAAAATAATTAGGTCGAAAGAGGAAAACGAATTAAAAAACTTGTATAAAAAGGCGAATAGGAGGGTAGTGCTTTTCTTTGGAATCGCAATTGCTACCATCGTTGGTATTTACTTAATTTCAAAAAAGAAGTAACATGAATGATAATATTAAAAAAGCATTGGTAGTATTTGGAGGAGGCATAGTCCTCTTTTGGCTATTTAGAGATGCTAGTTGGATTAAAGGAAAAAAGAAAAAGGAGAAAGTAGAGGCCGTTGAAATTGACCCTAAAGAGTTGCAAAACAAAAGAAAAGCGGGTGCGTTCATAGCCCTAAAAGCCTATATAGATGCTTTGAACAATAGAGAAAATGAAAAGGTTTTAGATGAGTTGAATCGCGAGTTTGCTAGAGAACTTAAAGTGAGAGTTTACAAACGTAGCAAGGATGGGGTGATTGTTGCTTCCGACCTTAAGGGTAACGTGATTCTCGAAAACAAGTAAAATGGTAAACGAAAGGGATTTCATAAAGGTTACCGATGAGGTTATCGACAAACTAGAAGGTGGCTATTACCATCCTCAAATGCTTTCCGATGGTAGGGTCAAAGACCAACGTTACTCTAAAAGTGGAGAAACCATGTTTGGCCTAGATAGAAAAGCGGCGGCCGGGCTCTATCGTGACTGGGAAAC
>OGWP01000053.1_pt1 | contig 11236 bp, 1 predicted proteins | sample 1576051 | NCBI WGS metagenome assembly OGWP01 (sample SAMN07581524, study PRJEB24739) | freshwater metagenome | reverse complement strand
TTAAGGCCACCACCTTAATGATCCGGTATCGCCTTGCCTACGACTTCCAGTTGGTCGAGGCAATTGAAGAAGGTGATAAAACCATCAAAATTCGACCTGATTATTTTGCCGACTTAAGAAAGGGCGATCGCATTTCATTCGCTGGTAATTTAGTGACAATCCTTGGTATTACTCCTGTTGCAGACGGTGACGAATACCAGGCGCTATCGATTAAGGCGGCTGACTGTGCGATCGCTGCTGAATCAGTTGGTTATCTTTGCAAAGAAGGGTCTAGCCAGTATTTAATTGGCGATGATGAATGGACTGAAGAGTTGACCAAGACCTATCTTCATGACCAGCAAATCGAAGCTGTCTATACGTTCTATCAAGCGGAAGCGGGGGAATTAGCCCTAGTTGAAGGAGCGAAAGACAACGATGAAGATTCCGAGGGAAACTAGCGGACGCTCTGGACATTTACATTGGCTCTGAGCCGATTGACTGGGGCGAGATTTATTGTCGATTGCAATATTTAGGTTGCCGAGATGATCGTATGAACTACGAGAATTTTGGCAACCAACCGTCCTGGCTGATCTTTTATTTTCTAGAGAAGTTTGAAAAGTTTCTTCGGTTGGATGCCAATGTCAACAGCAAGACAGATGCAGTCGGGTGGGCTGGGTTGATGAATGCCTTCAAAGGTAAGGACTCACCACCCATTGAACCTGACTTGTTGTTACCTTTCCCCAGTGACTCAAAGGCAGAAAAGAACCAATTTAGCAGCAAGACGCGGCGCATCATTGTTAACCTAATCAAGCGAAAAGCGCTTCCCCGCGAGGTCAATTCCTACCTCTGCAAGTTCCCGGAAATCGAACAGGGAGTGGTTGGGAAATAGGTTGAGCCGCCTATACTCAGACCAGCTTTAGGAGGCTTATATATGGCAGTCACTCTTGGCACATTATTACTTGAAGTTGGGCTTGATCTTGAACGCTACCAAGCAGACATGGAAGCAGCTAAAGTCCGTGCCGCCGAGTTTGGTGCTGAAATGTCACGCATATATAACAACGCGGACGTAAAGCCTCCGAGTGGGTTCAAAGATACCCAAGAGCAGTTTGGGCGATCGCCCCTCAGACCTGTGGTTGACATGACTGAACTCCATGCGCTTAATGCTGAGTTCGACGTGAAGAAGATGCACCACGTTAGTCTACAAGGGCATTTTGAGCGGAATCACTTAACCCCTCGTGTTGACGACAGCCAATTGGTCGAATTAAATAATACCCTTGATCTAACTAAAGAGAGGCTTGAGCGTGAGTACAAGCTGAATGTTACTACGGATGGGATCGCCGATGTTGAACGACAACTAAAACAACAACAGGTAACAGTTGAAAAGATGGGGGCTAGAGGTAGCTGGAACACAGGTTTTGCCATAGGACAGAAACCTTTTAGTAACTCCTATCGATATGACAGATCGCAAGGGAAATTCAGATACGCAGATGGCCCGATGGAAGGGCGATACGCCAAAACCGAAGTCGCCTTAATGGGCAAAACTCTTGGTATTACAAATGCTGAACTTAAGAAAATAAGTGACAAGCTCCGAGGTGAAGCAAGTAAAACCACAAAGGCAAGCAGTGGAATGATGGGTTTTTCCAGAAGAAAAAAAACCTCAATATTTGAACAGGAAGATCCACTTCAAGAGCTTTTGACAAGAGCCACAGCTAAAGCTTCAGAACAACAAGGGCGTGAACTAAGTAAAGCCATACTTAGACTCTTTACCAGCGCAACAGAACAGGCCGCCGAAGGGGGATCTGATATCGGAGGAAAGAAGCGTGATGGTCGCAAGTCATGGTGGAGAGGCGACATTGATCGCGGTTCGCCAGCCGATTATGTTGGTTCGGCTGTGTCAAGAACCGCTCTTGGAGTATCTAATAGTCAAGCAAAGGCAATTGGTAACGCCATTACCGATCTGCTTCTTCGTGCGATAGAGGAAGCAGACCCCCCTGAGATAACACAAGAGCCAAAAATCCAGACAAATAAAGAACTCTCCGTTGGGGCAATATCCGACATCCAAGCAAATAAAGACCTCTCCGTTGGGGCGATGTCCGATGAAATGTCTGAAGCCATGCAGTCATCGGTCGAAACAGGGGTTAGAGATGGCATAAAGCCAGGACTGTTCGGCAGAATAGGTCGAATGGCTGCTTTTACAATAGGTAGCGTAGCCGAGGGTGCCTTAACTGCGTCGGGGGAACAGCTATTTAAGGCATTCGGTCGCCGCCCCCTCTACGAAGGATTGGAAAGAGCTAGTAAATATGCGGATGAGAAGTTTGGAATCAAGCTGAATCTTGACCCCGGTTCACTGGAGCTTGACAAAATATCGGATGGAATTGCAGAAAAAACCGCAGTCGGTGTCTCTGAGGGTATGCAAGATGCCGACAAAGCCTCAAAACCAAATATATTTAAGCGACTACTCTCAAATGTCAGCAATCAATTTAATGACATATTCCGAGGCTTGAACGAGTCAACAGGGGCCGCGATCGGTGAACGTGTTGGTAAAGGGCTGGCGGATGAACTTGAAAACTCTCTTGCTATCAGTTTTGCTGACCTTGGGAAAAAACGGGCACGGTTCTATGTAGGTACCGCCAATGTAGTAGCAAAAATGGGAACAAACGTGCTTGGGATCGACGTTAAAGAATCAGAGCTTGAGATAGCCGCACTCTATAGAGCCGTGCAAAGTGGGTTGTCTAAAATAATGCCCGATCTTGAGGCAGTTGAAAGATGGGCCGACGAAACAAGTCAGATCATTGGCGATCGAATATCAGCCGCCTCTTTTAAGGTGGGTGATGGTATCATAGCCACTTTTGAGGAAGAAGGGTTTCCAGCAAAAATACAGGCTTTTTTCAAAGAAGCCTTTTCCTTCGATGATGCAAAAAAAGCAATCAGCGAAATGATTACAGACCTAAGCAAAGTAAAATTAGACCTCTACCCTAGTGACGGGAGCGAAAGTCGTAGCGATGGTGGTTGGGCAGTTTTCGACAAGGTAGTTCAAGCCAGAAGAAAAGCAGGTCGAGTAAAACGAGCGATCCCAAGAGTGCAAGAAAGAGTTGAAGAAATCATGGGTTCCGATATTAGAGGCCCAAGAAACAGGAAAAACTCTGCCAAGCATGTTGTAGATGACAAGACAGAGGAAATATTTATTGTCACAGGCGGGATGGGGCGATCGCGTGGGCTTTCAGGGGGGCGATTGCTGAATGACTTCAAAGACCCGTATGAAGACTACAAGCCCACAAAGGCTCTACTAAGTCCAGTACTACCAGAGCTTAAAGCCAGAAATGCTCCAGTTATATGGACAGCCAACCCTGACATGGATCATTATTCCGGCGCAGGCGAAGAAGAGGCTGACCTTGGTTTTGCGGGCAGGGCTGGTACTGGATTGTCTAAATTTGCGTTGAGGGGTTATTCAGAAGATGCCGTTGAAATGGTGGCGCAGGCGCTTGTAGCCATTGAACAGAACCCAGAAATAAAAGTGAATTTCCTAGGGGAGAGCGGTGGCGGCTTTATTGCAGAGGAGGCCGCTGCAATCATGGATGAACTCGGATACCAAAATCATCGATATATTGGAGTCGGCACACCAGAATTACCGGGGATGAGCGCCAGTACAAGCGGTCAAAAGGTATTCTCAAATGACGAAGACCTGGGCCGAAGGCTGCAACGATTACAAGCAGCACCAGTTGTTGGTGGAGCTTTTGGCTCGAACGATCCCGCACAAAATCAATTTGGAAATACAATACATACGGTTGATGGGTATCTTGCTGACAAGAACGCCTATCTGATGGACTTTCTGGGTATTTATGAAGATTTTTTTGACAAAGTAGGTTTGTCAATAGAAGAATTCAGCGATCTGCTTGAAATAGCTACAGCCTATCTTGAAGGATCTGTTACTTTCTCGGAAGCGGCGGAACACTTAGATGTCATAAGTGAAGCGGTTGAAGATGCAGATAAAGCTTATCAAGCAATGCAGTCAATCCGAGCTGTGGGTTTGCGAGATGATAATAAGGCTCTTCTTGATCTAGCAGACACGTTAGAATCAATATTCATCCGAATCAGTGAGACATTTGAAGGTGCCCAAAGCACATTTGATGAACTGATTGGAATTGAAAAGCAATTGGCTGAAATGGAGGCCAAGCCAATTAGGACAAAGCAACAGCTTGAAGCGGTCCAATCTAGGCTAGCAGCCGTTAATAGTACCGTAGAAAAAGAACAGTACGGTCCTTATCACGGTAAAGCGCTATCTGAGCCAACGACAGAAAACAAAATAAAGGCGTTTCTCGGAGAAAAGGCTGGTGCAGCAGCAGGACGTAAAAAGGCACAGCTAGATTTAATATCTGAGCGATCGTCTGCTCTTAACCAACGACTGGAATACCTGCAAAAGAATCCTCTTAAGCGCATTGAGAAAGCGACAGACCCACAAATAAGTGAGATAGAAGATCCTTGGAAAGGAGCTTATGTCACAGGGAATCCTGCAAGTGCAAGGGCAAGTACAAATGCTGGAGTAGCAGCAGAAGCCCTGTCCGTCAATATCGACATTGATGCGATCGCCGCGTCACTTCAGCAAAATCTCCAAGAAGCAATCGACAATTTGAGTATTGATGCGATCACTGCAAAATTTTCAAGTGCAATTCAACAGGCTTTAGATGGTCTGACATTACCCGTGAATAGTGGTACTGGAATCGGTGAACAAATTGCACAATCATTTAGCGATCGCATCAATACAGTAGATCCTTCTGGATTGTTGACCATACTACGCCAAGTGGTCGCAGAGGCTTTTGACGGGGGGATAAGAGAAGGTACTAGCAGTATAATTCAAGGGGATACAAAAGAAGCTCTGAGAAAATCATTAGCAGACATTTACAAAGGTTTCGCCCCAGAAATAACCAATAATGATGGCGGCGCTTTTGCAGACGAAGCTATTCGCCAGCTAGACAAAGGCTTGGTTGAAATAGCCGAAAAGGTAGGAATAACACTCAGAAATTCGATTGAAGAACCACTGCGTAAGTTTGAAGCGGAAGCAGTAATTCAACGGGCAAAAGACACCATCGAGGGGATCAGGAAACTCGAACAGTCCGCAGTTGTCAAAGAGAGTTCGCAGAAATACTTGAAGTCAGACGCGCTAATGGCAATAATTGATGCTGCGATCGCGGACATTGATGAAGCCTTCAGCAAAATACCTTCATTGGAAAGAATGATGCCTGGACCTGGGCAGAAGCTAGCTAGTGTCAAGGGAAACCTAATACAAGCAAAAGATCGTATATCTGCACAGGATGGAGAGCCTTCACTTACACCAGTAGAGTCGCTTAAGAATGTTTCAGAGCAGTTTAAGGTACAGAAGGCAGCACTGAAACAAGTCGGTACTGACAGCTCCGAAGGAAAACAGATTGTAAAGGCGATCCAAGAATCGAGAAAGAAAGTACTTGATCTGATAACACTTATTGAGTCTGGGGACGTTACAGACAAGGCTTTTACAACAGCCAAGTCCAGCCTAAAAGGTTACATGACCAAGTTAGACAATGAGCTTGGGAATATAGATACCAGTGGTGTCGAAATTGGAGACAACTATGGAAAAGCGATCGCCTCTGGCCTAGATGGGGCGATCGCTGCGGCTGGTAAGGCAGCAATGTCGATTGGTATAGAAATAGACGAGGCAACCCGAAAAGCACTTGGTATTCAGTCTCCATCGAAAAAGGGGATTTATGTTGGGAAGATGTATGTCGCTGGTGTTTTACAGGGTGTAGATTCATCTCTACCCAGTGGAACCAGTCTTGGTCAATCCATAGCAGAAGGACTTACAAAGGGTTTAGTGGACTCGACTAAAGATGCAGCAGCGGCGGCGCTGAAGATGGCGATTGCTGTTGAAAAAGCCATTACCGATGAGTTGGATATTGCTTCTCCGTCTGGTGTAACTGAAGAATACGGCAAGGCTGTGGGAGAGGGGCAGGCAAAAGGAATCAGGGGAACCATCAACAAGGTGGCGCAAGCCGCAGCGAGTGTAGGCGAGGTCGTTTCAGAGAAAATTGAAGAGGGTCTGGATGATATAACTGGACTATCTAGCTCTGTACAAGAATTGCTGTCAGGGCTTAGTCCTGAAGATATGGGTTTTATGGAAGAAGCATTCCAGGGTGAAACTGGGCGGAAAATACTGGGGCTTGCAATGCAGACCTTTGCCCGTGGCAAACTCCCAGAAAAGAAAGAATTGAGAGGTATCGCCGGAGATATTTACAGAACAGCAGATAAGGAGTTCTCAAAAGCACCTATTAAGGCAATCATGGATGGGTTTAAGCGACAAGAAATCGTGCTAAAGGCAATCGCCAAATCAAAGGGAAGAGAAGAAGTAAGCCTCCCCGAAATAATTGGAGAGTTTGCGGTTGGCACACAAGAGAACAGAGACTTACTGAAAGAACTCCTTACTAATATCGGGGGGCTGGTTGGGACAACCATGCTCACTCCTGCTGGAGCTGCTGCTCCTGCCGCTGTAACAGCTTTTCTGGAGTCCCTTGGGATTGGAGTGGGAGGTATCACAGCAGGCTTGATAAATAGCGTAGCAACCCCTGCCGTGACAACAGCGGGGGACATGGTAGGCGCGTCCATAACAAGAAAAGCCGTATCCGACATCGAAGCTTATGTCTTGGCATTGCAGGAGATAAAAGAGGAAACCGGAGGCAGTATCAAGGGGATGCAGCTTTATGCTGCTGCTCTTGCAAGAGCAAAAGAAAATATGAGAAAGGGTAATGAGAAAGGAGACAACTACAGGGAAGATAGGATAAATGACATTGTTGGTAGTGGGATTGGAAATGTAGCAGCCGAGGTCAGTACAAATCTACAAGATGCATTTTCTCCTCTTCCCTTTACTATCCCACTGATGGGCGCAGCAACAGCAATCACATCTGTACCCCAAATAGCTGAAGCAAGGCACAAGATTGAAGAAGGAGAAGATAAAGAGGTAGCAGTAAAAGACGCAGCAAAAGGTTTCCTTAAGACCTGGGTTAACTTGTTCAGGCTACCACAAACGGCAGTAAAGGCAGAGAAAAAGGCGATCAACGATGCAAATCAAAAGATAAAAGAAACTAGAGATAATGCCATCAAGTCCATAGGTGTAGATGTTGGAATGGATCTCACTGAGTTGAGCGACGTTGACATCATGGGAGCCATGAATAAGACACTAACAAATCTAGCTCAAGGAGAAAATGCTTTCAAGGAAATCGGAGACAATTTTGTAATTTCACTTGCCCGATCAATTGATAAAAATGGAGAGGCTACCGAAAGCTCAATTAAATTAGCGGTCGAACTAATTAAAGCCTTCAAAAAAAAGACGGGTATAGCCTCTCCCTCGAAAGTCTTTACAGAATTTGGTCAAAGTATTGTTGAGGGGCTTGAAATCGGACTTGCGGACAGTGAAGCTGTAGTGTTTTTGGCAACACTTGCAGAGGAAATGATCCAGGCGTTCAAAGATGCTTTTGGCATTGCATCTCCATCAAAGGTGATGATTACGATAGGAAAGAGTATTGTAGATGGACTACTTGCTGGAGTTAGTGGAATAGATGCTGTTCTAAGCTACATAACGAACACCCTTCAAGGGGCATTAAAAGGTGCTTTTGGACTTGGGGATATAGCTCAATCTGCACAAAGCACATTTGAGTACGTCGTAAAAGAACCGTTACTTGAAACCAGCAAGTCAATGAATTATTGGTCAGATACGATTAAATCCCCCAACTATGAAAAAGTAAAAAGTGAAATCCGGGTAATTAAAGCCATAATTAAAGCAAATGAGGAAGGTTACAACTACGGTGGAAATATAGAAGTAGATGAACAAACAGGGGTCCGTAAAATCACAGGAGAGCGACAAAAGGGGCGTAACATCCTAAAAGATTTCAAAGCAGTTTTAGGTCCGCCTGATGCCTCGTTGGAGGAACTGGGGTTTAAGCCAAATTTGAACGATCAAGAAGTCGAAGAGGCTGTTGTTGCAGCACTGAAGATTCAGTTGGCATTATTTGGCAATCGTCTTCAAATACCTCTGAATATGATCGAGGTAGGGTTAAATATTGGAGATGGATTAATCAATGGCATTGAACAATCCCTAGGAAGGTTAGCAGAGGTTGCAGAACGATCGGCCAAAGAATTTATCTCGACAATCAAAAGCCTTTTTGGGATCGCCTCTCCATCAAAAGTCATGGCTGAAATTGGAGAGAATTTAATTCAAGGGTTGATAGAAGGGATTTCATCGGGGATTGAAAACCTTAAGTCGATCGCCCAGAGCATATCAGAATCTATTACAGCAATATTCAAAGGGGATTTCTCGAAAGAAATTAAAACCCCAGCACTTCTTACTGGTGAATATTCCAGCCAACAGGAAGATTACGAGAACCCTGCATTACAGCCAACTGTGATTAGCAGAGCAAAAGAAGACGAAGAAGAGATAGCGAAATTAGATCGCTTTTTCAAGGAAACCCCAAGAGTGGATATCGAAGCTCAACTCAAGGCTTTAGATATGGAAACAATGCGCCTTCATAACGAAAAGGGATTGGACTACGAAGGGGGGCTTAGTCTTCGTGATGTGGAAATTGGGGAAGGACTTACCGGAAAGCCCAAGCTGAAGATTCGAGATTCAGCCAAAGAGCGATTAAGACCGAAAGACTCATCCTTAGATGCAAAAGATCCTAATTTTAATTACTTCAGCAATATTGCATACGATGCTAAAGACCTGGAAAACCAAATGGCGGGTTTACAGATTGACTTTAGCTCCTACATGACTGACCAGGCTTATTTTGCATACGATCAGCAAACACCATCGCAGTCAAAAGGCTTTACTGGATTTACCGCAGAGAAAATCAAGTCGGCGACTACAGATGGTACTTTTGGCGACGTAAACGGGTCAATGCTATCAGGCAACCTAGCCGATGCAAAAGTGGAAATTGATAAATTATTTGATGATATAGATGGATACATTAATAGTAACCCTGAGATCATTACAGCATTAGGGGCAAGTCTAATAGCCGCATTGACTGGTACAATTTTTCCAGCACTACTGGGTGTTGGTATAAGCTACGGAAGCTATATTGTTAGAGGATTGACGGAAGGTATCGAAAAAAGCATTGACGCAATAGTGAGTGCAGCACAGTCTCTTTCAACAATGTTCTTCGATACCGTAAAAGGCTTTTTCAAAATCGCCTCTCCATCTAAGTTAATGGAAGAAGTTGGGCGCAATCTAACAGAAGGTCTGGCCGGAGGAATAGAAAACGGTCTATCAGAGCTTGTTGGTATTGCTAATAAGATGTCAAGTGCAGTAGCAGGTACTATTCAAAGTGGCCTGTCGCAAATTGAAGCAAGCGATGTAGGGGAATCTGTTAAACAGGTAGTTTCTGTGACGGGGGGACTGGTTGAACAAGGAATCAAAAAAGGCAGACAGGTAATGGTAATGCAGAACCCTGTTCCAATACCTGCTCCACAAGATGACTTTTGGGGTGATGGAGATTTTAGCAACGTAGAAAAAGAAGCGGAAGAAGCTCTTGTAAGTGTCTCCACAGGAAGACGGCGGGAAGAATACAGGCTAAAAGATGATCCCTGGGGCGGCGGTGTAAGTGCTGTACCAAAGGAAGAAAGAAAGAAATCCAGAATAGAAACAATCGTAACAGGGCACGCCGCAAAAACAGCAGAGCAGGGAAAGATCAATTCTGCAAACATGCTCGAATCATCCGTATCAAAGATACAGGAGGAACTAGAAAAAAGCAAAGAGAATATTGTGCGGATGCTTGTTGATGCCGAGTCGGATATATCTGAGGCTGCTGGTATCGCTCAGAAAAAAACCGCAATGGAATCGGTAAAGCAATTAACGCAAATGTATGAAGCCCTCGAATGGGTTAAGAGTAATGCCCTTTCGCAAGAGGGACAGGGGGCACAATGGGAAGATAAGTTACGGAGTCAGATTGACTCTGTGCAAAAAGATATTGACGCAACTGCACAGAAGATCAACTTCTTTATTGATACCGTACTGGCTGACATAGAGATACCGCCCATTGAAGTAAATGTCGAAACTGGCGAGGCAGAAGGTAAAACGAAGTCATTTGTTACCAGAGTCATCGAGTTATTTGTTGGATTCAAAGTCTTTGAGGCTGCATCTGGTTATTTCATGGACTTCACCCAACAAGCCGAAGAAATGGCGATCGCTGTGCAAAAGGTAGAGACAACACTTCGGTTCGTTACTGGCTCGGCTGGAGCTGCTGCTGAACAAATGACTCGAATTAGCTCTCAGTCTAAGGAGCTTGGGACAAATGCCCTTCAAAGTATTAGCGGCTATGCCCAACTCGCCTTGGCAACCAAGGGAACCGGGCTAGAAGGCGCTGCAACAGAACAAATATCTAGCGCCATTCAACAAGCTGGTGCAGTATCGCAGATTGACGACCAACAATTAGAACAAGTCAATACAACCATCACTCAAATTGCGGGGAAAGGGAAACTATCTGCCGAAGAACTAAGACAGCAGTTGTCGGAAGTCGGTGGTGTTTTTGCAGGTTCATTCCAAATCGCAGCCCGTTCGCTTGGTGTCACCACATCAGAACTAGACAAGATGTTGCAGAGAGGGGAAATACTATCAGAAGATTTCCTTCCTAAGTTCGCACAACAGCTTTCCGCTGAAACCGCAGCAGGTGTAACGGGGGCATCTAAGACAGCGCAGGCTTCAATCAACAGATTTAACAACGCACTGAGAGATTTGCAGAATTCAGTGGGCCAAAATATCCTACCCGTGAAACAGATTGGGTTAGAACTTATGGCAAACTTGATGGAAAAACTTGTTAGCATTGCACCAGCCTTGCTGAAGATACTTGGCGCAGTCGGTGCTGCTTTAGCAATTAACCTTGGATCTACTGCGCTTGATGTGGCAAAATCCCTTGGCTTTGTCGGTGATCGCATCACAGGTGTAATCGACGGCATTCAGGGTATTTTGTCTGCACCAGGGCAGGCTCTTGAGAGTGTAATGGGTTTGTTGGGAGTTGAGAAGGAAGAGAAAGGACAGACGTTTGGCGATCGCGTCTTCGATAATGTCACTTCCGCATTTACCCCCGCCAAGGCTCAAAAGAAAGAATTCGGGGATGTGTCTCTAGATGAACTGGAAGGGGTAAATGAGAGCATCAGGGACCAGGTTGAGTCCATGATCTCTGAGTCTCTTGAAAAAATTAAAAATCTACCCAAAGCACTATCTAAAAGCTTTTCCATGGGT
>OGWP01000052.1_pt1 | contig 11260 bp, 14 predicted proteins | sample 1576051 | NCBI WGS metagenome assembly OGWP01 (sample SAMN07581524, study PRJEB24739) | freshwater metagenome | reverse complement strand
GTTTCCCAGTCACGATATCCATCTGTTTTAGACCCAAAGCCACCGCCAGTTGATGTTATGGATGAAAAAACAGAATTACTACCCGCCGCTTCCTGATGTTGTGCCGGGAACAGCAGCCGTACCACCAGCAGCAGATGCACCACCGCCTCCCCCGGAAACATTATCATCCGATGCAGCACCACCATTGCCGCCGCCACTGTTACCTTGACTTGGGGTTGTAGATGGAGTGTTTCCTGCTCCGCCATTAGTTGTTCCAGCCGCAAAAGCACCGCCGCCGCCACCAGAACCACCAGAGCCACCAGAACCATCTGCTTTAGACCCAAAGCCACCGCCAGTTGATGTTATGGATGAAAAAACAGAATTACTACCCGATGTTGCTTGAGTTCCCGCTGTTGCAACTCCACCAGCAGAGCCGCCACCGCCGACAGTAATGGTGTAATCAGTTCCAGCCGTAACCGCAAAACCAGTTCCAGTTCTAAACCCGCCTGCGCCACCACCGCCAGAACCGCTACCGCCACCACCAGCAACAACAAGGTACTCAACCTCTGTCACACCAGTAGGCGCAGTCCAAGTGCCAGATGCAGTAAACGTCTGAACTACGCTTAAACCGCCGCCAGCCGCTAATGCGCGACCCAACAGCATTGCCATGATTCCACTCATGCTATTTCCTTAACTGACGTTGCCAGCAATCACGCAAACAGTACCACTCTGGAATAAAACAGTAGCAACACCTCTAGTCGCTAGTGAAACAGTCGCCTTATCAGTATCCGTTCCTGCAATATAAGCAGTAGTAATCGAGCAAGTGCAAGTCACAGCGCCAGTCGTATTGTTGAAAATACTCACAATATCGCCAGCACTAAACGTCGCATCAGGGATCGTTATAGAGCCACCAGAACCCACCTCGACGTACTTACCTACATCAGCCGTTTGAAGCGTGTAAGAACTCGTTTTAGCACCCACAGGAGGCACATCACGATAACCAACTTGGTTCGTGCCATCTACAGTACAGTTCGTCAGATTGCCAGAGCTAGGAGTTCCAAGAGCACCGCCCGGAGCCACATAGTCCGTCCCTGCTGTGGCAGTTGTAGCAACACCAGCAGTAGCCTTAACAATACCCGTCAGATCAGCGCGTTTCAGAACCTTACCCGTCGTGCTGCTCCAGAGGGCTAGTTCACTATCAACGCTAGACGTTACGCCCTCAATCTTGTCAGTGTTCAGATTACTAAAGTTGTTATCAACCTCAGTAAAGCTAAGGGCTGATCCCTTAACATTCCGTAAAGTAATCGTTGTCATTTAATTACCCCTTACGAAAGTTGCACGCTAAGATTGCCAGTAGTTATCTTGAATACGTCGCCATTGTTAATCGTCTTGGAAGCATCCAGAGCCGTATGAAACAACAGATTTCCAGAAGTCACAGCATCTCGGATACCAACGTGACTAATAACACCCCAATCAGCAGTAGCTTGAGGGAACTCTACAGCAGCACTATTCGTTGACGTGCCGTTAGACGGAGCACCAAACGTAATAGCCTGACGAGCATACGAGCCACCACTAATCTCAGTGCCAGTGTCAGCATCAGTAGGGTCAGACGTATACAAAGCCAGATAAGTAGTCGTAGGACTCGTGTAGCTAGTGTTACGGAGAACAGCGTTAATCAACGCATTTTCTAGGTGGTTGGACATTTCGGCCATGATTTACCTTACATAAGACATAGACATAGGCTGACCACCGTACTCACTGGATTGGTCAGAAGTATTAATTGCAGTTATCGCACGATCATACAAAGCAGCCCAAGTCTGCAACCTTGCATCATTCATGAGATACGGTTCAGCCTCACCTAACGCAGCATATAACAGCGCATCAGGATAATTAGCCAAAAATACATTAGTGATGTTTACATCAGACAAAAATTGCGGCTTTGCGTAGTACAGCATCTGAATACTGTAAGCCGTGTCTGGAACAGGAGCGAATTGAATCTCGCTTGCCAAGATCGTATAGTCTTTTGGACGACCTGAGTCAGTAGTTCTTGCGCCAGCGTAAAACGCACTAGGAGACAGGTACGTCAGCGCCTGAACCGGAGTAGTCCTAAGATGCATGTCTCGCATCTCTAGGAAGTCCGTAGGGAGGCCGACAGTAGAATCACTAGCGGTAGTATCAGCGCGAGCTACGACGAGCATCTTGCGCGTTCTAAGGTCTCTGGCGAGCCTTTCCTCGGCTAAACGGATAAAGTCCGGAATCTGGTCAGTAAGATCGCTTCTAGCCAGATAACTTGCTACCGAAGTCTTTAACGAACTGTAATCCGTCAGCGCCATATCTATTTCCCTGCGTTATAGTCCTCGATAGCTGTTTCCGCTACATCTTCCCATCGATACTCATGCGTACCAATATGACCGATATACTTTGACAAGTCATGGTCTACAAACGTTGGGATTCCCTCATCTAAGGCTTTCAGACAGAAATATACGTCCTCGCCTATGATTCCCCTCGGTGACCACTGAGCATCAAACCACGGAGTTCCTAACTTCTCAAAGACTTCCCTACGAATCAAGGTTACCCCAAAACCAACAGCAGTAACCTGCTCAATTCCTTCTTTTCCACGCGAATCTACCTTTAGCCAACGAGTCTTTTTAATCTCCCCAGACTCATCATCCTTAGTCAACTCTAAATTCAGAGCCGTACTAAGAACAGGCTTCCTCCGCGTTACTGCATTGACCCCTAATATCGGCACATTGCGACTCAGCATAATGCTGATAATGTCGCTAGGGAACCGCATATCCGAATCAATAAACAAGACTGCATCACAACCTTCTGATAACGCCGCCTTAACCAAGCCTTCCCTCTGGTCAAATATCAGAGTTCCAGCCATCGTATAAAGCTTCAATCCATTGTCATCATTGCCACATCGGTACTTTACGTCATAACCGACCATCTTGGCAAAATCAAACGCAAAGCCTGTATGCACCTCATCCCTAGCCGGGACACAAACACCTACAGTAAAACCTTTTTCCTTCGCAATATTCTTTTTCTTTGTAGACATTAGAGTGTTCCTCTGTACGTTTTCCAAGTTTGCCCTTCTTGACTATTCATCCATCTGGCAAATTCTGCCTCGTCAAGAATGGTAAACCCCCTCATGATTCCCTTTCTGTTCATATCATCAATGACCGTAAAAGGAATAAGACCTGCATGGTGGAATTCGTTCAGATGACCAGTTCTAGCTTTATCAGCCTCTCTAATCCTCTCTACTTCTTTAAGAATATCCGTTACATCTTGCTTTGTTTCAATGATGATACCGCCCTCACCATCTGCATGCACCACCGAGCTACGAAAGTTCACTTAGGAGTCCTTTCTTAAAAAACCCCCGGAGCCGAAGCCCCGAGGGAAGTCGCTTACTCAGCGAAGGAGCTTTTACAGACTCATATCGAGGTCAGCCACGATGCCATGAGCGGCTTCGTTCTTAACCTCCAGAGTGCACTCAACCAGAATCTGAGTCTTGTCAGAGTCGCCAGCCTTTGCCAGTTCGTTAGTCTGGAACGGACGCAGGTAAGCCACTGCTGCATACTCAGGATCAAGCACCAGAGCATCACGGGTACGCATAAAGCGATTCGGGACAACAGCCAGATTACCGAAGTCAGACACATAAATGTCTGCTGCACCGATAATCGTCGAAGGCTGAGCACCAGTCACATTGAAGCGAGTAGCACCGATACCAGCGAACGACGAGACCTTCTGCTTACCAGCAGCGCCAACCATCAGAACCTTCGGCGAACCACCCGAAGTAAACACCTCTGCAACAACCGACTTCAGCAGAGCCTCGGTGAAGGTGCGCTGAGTACCATCCGAACGGGTCGAAACACCGATAGTCGTCGGGTCAGCACCGCCCGAACCATAGTCGGTATTGGTCTTGATCCACGACAGCAGAGAAGCCATCTTACGAGGAGTCGAGTTCGACGAACCAGCGTCACGACCCTGATTAGCCAGCATCACGGTTTCCAGATCGCGCTTGATCTCTTGAGATGCCTTAGCCAGTTGATAAGCCTTTTCAGACTTACGGCCTGCTTTGTTCACTGTGTCCAGAGTGCCAGAGACTTTGATAGTCTTTTGCAGAATCTGAGTGTAGTTGCCCAGACGAGTAGTCGGCGACAGAGTTGCATCCGAAGCATCAGCACCTTCAACAGCAGCGTTAGCAGTCGTTGCAGCAGCCAGAGAGTCAGTCTGCCACTCATGATAAACAGCAGTAGCTTTAGTCTTGCCAATCGAGGACATAAACGGAGTCTCGGTCGGCGAGATGTTGTAGATAACATCGGTCAGGTCTTCGCGCTGACCAATAGCGGTATGTGCGTTATAAATAGCCATGATTCACCTCAAATAAATCGTTCAAATACACTTGCGGCATCTGCAACCCTTCCGGACTGCTTAGCTCGCGCTTTAAGTTTCTTCAGTTCTTCACTGCCTGTATCACGACTTTGAGCAACTCCGGGTTTCATGACCTTCGGCGCTTGAGCAACCTTCTTGGTTACTTCAGGCTTACTAGCCATTAACTTATCGTATTGCATAGCCTTGTACAGCGTTAGAACCGCACGACTGTCGTAGACAGACGCTAACTCCTGATCCGAGAATCCTAGACTCTTTCCGAAAGACCTAATGTCCTTCCTCAGAGCCTCACCCTTAGTAGGATCAGCAAACTCAGGTACAGCAGCCACTAACTTCTGGCTTTCTTCAGCAACCATCTTCTGAAGATTCTGCTGTCTCTCCTGCTCCTGCTGTTGAGCTATGCGCTCACGTTCAGCACGAACAGCGTTTAACTGTTTATCCCTCTCGACCATCTCAGCTACCTTTACACTGTAGCCAATAGGGTCTGTTTCCTTCAGGTATGCCAGATTCTCAGTCTCATCCTGAGGACGAAGCATCTGCTCCATCATCTCAAGACGTTGCGCGTATTGATCGCGCAGAGCCTTTGCCTCTTGAATCGCTTGGCGCTCGGCCTCAACCGCCTTACGTTCTTCAGCTACAGCTTGCGATTTCTTGGTGTAATCAGTGCCAAGTTGATAAGACTTGATAAGCTCATCGAGGGTTACCTCCCGTTCTTCGCCAGCGGCTTTGACACGGAATTTTTGAGGCTCCTCTTGCTCCTCAACTTCTTCATCTTGTTCTACCTCAGATTCCTCGTAAGATTCCTCTGATTCGGCCTCGCTTTCATTGGCTTCTAGTTGGGGTTCAGGTTGTCCGTCGGAGCCTTCATCACCACCCATTAAGCCCAGAAAAGCGTTAGCTGCACCTTCTACCGTCAACTCACCACTACCTTCCGGTGTCGTGTTCTGAGTATCGCTCATATATATTTCCTAAATTATATCGGGAACCGCCCGACTCGGACTACAAAATCTTTAACTTTTTAGCCTCGATTAGCTTCTCAGCCGCCATCGATTCCAAATAAGCCTCTACTAAATCCAGAGCGCATAGCCTGTAGTAAGCCTGCTCTCTTACATTACTTTCATCTGGAGCTGATGTTGCAAACTTAGCATGTTCTATTCCCCTAAGACTTTCCATCATTTCGATAAAGTAATCATCTCTCAGGAGGTTTGTAGCCCATTGATCTTTGTTCATTTAAGCAATCCCATAGGCATACGAAGTTCTGTAGGAGTCGCAAACGGGTCTAGCCCCATAGAGCGACGATAATTAGCCCACATCTCAGCCTTGTTATAAATCTCATCAGTTGGATTATTGCCTTGCAGCAAATACTGTATTTCTTGCTGTGAAAGCGTAGGAACTAATAACGGATAACTTAAACCTTGTTCATCAGTAGCAGATATTTCAGTAGAAACACCCTCGGAACTAGGCAAAAGACCAAAATAACCTTTGCCCTTCATCGATAGAGGCTCACTAGGGCTTTCAGCATATCTAGCCCCATACGACTGCAATCCTGAGATGAAGTCTAGCAATCCCATTATTGAATCATCATCCCTTGTTTAGTCAGAGCGCCTAGTTCTTTTAGCGCCTTAAGAGTCAGTTCAACCTGCTTGTTCTTTGTTTCTTCATCAGCAAGATCAAGAGCCAATACTGCTTGAAGTTGTTTAACAGCAAGTTCAGCCTCACGAATCCTAAGTTCAGCAGAGTCACGCTGGTTCTTCATCTGCATCTCTATACCCTTGCGCGTATATTCAGCCTCAAGAGTTTGACGTTCAAGGTCAAGTTTGGCCGCATCAATTTGAGCTTTGGCCTGAGTTTTTTCACGTTCCACTTGCGCAAGCATTTGTGCAACCTCTGCTTGTGCATCGGGAGCAGGGGGTTGAGGCTGTGAAAGTTGAGCATCGACCTCTGGCGTAATCTCATTCATGAACTCCGTGGAATCCTTAAATCCTGCCGCCTCAATGAACTTAGCCAATGTATTGCGGTATTGACCAACGGAAACCAAAGGATTCGCAGGGCCATACTGCTGAATAATCTGCTCTTGCTTCTGGAGAATCATCTGCAACATAGCCAGCTTCTGCTCACGATCTCCTGAGCCAAGACCAACATTCACAGATACATCGTACTCATTAGCCCATGTACGCGGGTCAAACTCTGCATACTTGCCACGCATACGGACAATCTTGGGCTTATTCTGATACTTAGTCATCAGATGCAAGATGCCCTTAAACAGGCTCTTTACACCTGTCTCAGCGAACACCCTAGCTATCAACTCCAGCTTGCCAGAGTTAGACTTCATCATCGCAGCCACCGCAGTAGCCGAGACATTGTTCAGAACATCAGGATCAAGACCTTGTTGCGAGTCTGAAACACCAGTGCGCTTAGCCTGTACCTGATCCATGTACTCGAGCATTGGGAATGCCTGAGCCGTTACAGCAGGAACCTCAATAGGCTGGATAGCATTAGCCGACTTCATCCGGATAACACCGCCCGGAGTAGCGTTCAGCAAGTCGTCCAGATTCACCTGACCATCTACAGCACCAACACGAGCATTGTTCGTTAGATACAGGTTATCCAGCATCTGACGAGTTACCGTAGACTTTATAAGCTGAATATCCATTGCACGATCAGCCAGTGACTGACCAAAGAACTTGTGAGGGATAGGAATTGGGCAAATGGTATGGAACGGAACATGGTCACATTCTTCGTCCTCAAGAATCTCAGAGCCGCAATAGACAATACGCCGTAGTTCAGCAATACCGTCCTCATCCTCGTCAATCTTGATATAGCACTCGTAGACCTCAACAGTCTGCATTGAGAAGTCCAGACTATTGTTCTGGTCAGGCTGCTCACCCTCTGGGAACCGAGCCACCCTCTCATCAGAGAACTCAAGATCGTTATAAGTCGGTAATGTATCGATAATCTCTTTGTCATAGCCCATAGCTATCAACTCAGAGCGAGTCATTAGCTTACGATGAGCTACGAAATTGGCATCCTCAACAGTCCTAGCACTCTTAGAGATCAGGAACTCTTCTGGCGGCACGTTATCAATCTTTACGCAGCCATATTCCTTCTTACGCTTGACATAGATTTCATACTTGGGAATCTGGATAGGATTGCCCATCATGTCAAACCCACCGTCCTCGAACTCGACTTCCTGCTTGATGACTTCCATAGAGCCATCAGCTAGAAGCATTGCGAGTTCATCTTCAGTAAGATTCTTGTATTCCTCTTTGATAACAGATTCTTGCTCGTCCCAGTAAGCCTTAACAACACCGACCTTCTGGAGCAGAGCATCCTTAAACCAGTTATGCAGGATCAATAGACCGTCGTTCTCACGATAGAACACCCAGTTACAGTAGTCTGTAGCCTGTTTAGCCGTTTCCTCATCGCCCGGTGATTTAGGCTCAAAGTAAACAATATCTTCTGTAGTGGTGAATACGCGGATTAACTGAGGAAGTGCACCATCGATAGCCTCTGCTACTTCTCCGGTGACTATTTGACTGCGACCCTCTTGCTCATTGCCATAAGGATCACGCAAGTAATACTGCAATGCTTTACTACGGGCTTCTGTTGTCTCTGTGTCGAGATACCCGATAGCGTTGTCTATCTCATTCTCAAGAATACTCTTGACTGTGCCTGAATCGAGCATAACTGCCCCTTTGGATAATTTTGCTCATTATACAACCCATCGTACATTATTTGGCAATGGTTTTGACCACGAACTATCTTCCTCGTCAAGCCCCACAGCTAAATATCTCATTGCATCTGAGTAATGACTAGACCAGTCATGCAAAGGCTTGTCATAGAACACCTGACGGCGCTCCTCAAACTCCCGCCGATAGTTCCGCAACGCATCTAGCCCTGACTTGGTTTTAAGATGAAACCAGCATCGAGGAAGCATACGCCTTACAGCCTGAATACCATCAGCAACAGATAACCGTGGCGCAACAGTAATACTCAGCCCCGCCTCCATTAGGACTTCTTTCCTAGACTTCCCTGTACCTAGTTCTCTTACCTCAACATCATGAGGGAGTATTTGATTGAAGGAAATATATTGATTGTCACGCAACCATGAGACATACCAGTCTAGACCTACCCCATGATTCTCTATGCAGTCGATGAGCCTGATTTCTTTTCCAGCCACTTGAGCAACCCACAAAGCTGTTGAATCGCCCATCCCAAGATCCCAAGCAACAAAAGAGCGGCACAGGTCATCACGAGGAAACTCACATATACGACCATCTCTTTCAAGAGAGTTAATGATCTGCCCATAGTAAGACCCTTCTACAGCCGCGTTAAATGAACACTCGAACTCTTGGTTGTACTTATCTTCACCCATCTCTCTGAGGGCGGCTTTAAGTTCTTCCTCTGGGAGAATACCTGTCTGACTAGCCTTGAACTCTAGGAACTTCCAGCCGGGTTCGGTTTTAGCCCGTTCTGCTAGCTCACCGAAATGGTTATTGCCTTTAGGAGTGCCAATGAACACACAAAAGCCACGCCTATCTGCCAGCGCCGGACGGATAATCTCGTTCCAAATCTTAGGGTTTTGGTCGCCAGCCTCGTCAATACATACTCCGTCGAAATACTGACCACGCAAGCTATCAGGATTATCAGACCCGTAAAGACTAATCCTACGCCCCCAAAAATCAGCGCGTAACTCAGCAATGTTGTAAGTTGCATTTAGCGGTCTAGTAAATTCCTGAAGATAATCCCAAGCAACCCTTTTTGCTTGAGCGTAAGTAGGCGCTATATAAGCATATCGAGGGTCTTTCTTAGGATTCTCAATAGCTGCCTTGATAAGGTGATTAATTACGCTAACAGTCTTGCCCATACGCCGATGAGCAACTACTACCGTAAACCTTGTGGAATCTATAGCCTCATGGATGCTTAACTGCTGCTCACGAGGCTTGTAATCAATGACTATTTCTGCCATGAAACTACCAATGGAGTCCCATCTGCGCCTGTAATCTCCTGCTTCTGTGTCTCAGCCCATCTCATCTGAGCTTTAGTCCACCAGATCAATGCAGTCGTATCACCACTCTGAGCCTTGTTAAACAATGTCTTGGCTATCTGAGCACTTGCCTTAGCCTTCCCTACGTCTAACTCCTGCCTATAGTGCTTTCTTAGCGTCTTATCATCTATCCCAATAAGTGCGCCTATTTGCTCATGAGGCAAGCCAAGACCTGCTGATGTCTCAACAAGTTTCCTTTGCTCATCTGTAGGTTTATGCTCAATCATTTTATCTAGGGGAAATGTTAGTTGTCTGACAACAATACTGCTTTCTTACCTGTGAAATCTTCCCATCTCTTTACTATAACATCACAATAATTTGGCGATAATTCCATTATGTAACATTTTTTGTTTTTTGTTTCGCACGCAATTAAAGTAGAGCCAGAACCGCCAAATAAATCCAAAACCGTTAAACATTCATTCCCATACTGACCAAAACACCATTCAGCAAGAGCAACTGGCTTTTGTGTCGGATGAACGCGCTTTTGCCCGCGTTCGCTATCTTTTAACACACCATTCCACATGTGCTTAAAAATACGCACAGCAGTTTTTTGATTAGTCCAAGCTAATTCTGCATCAGCAAAATTTCCTGTGTTTTCTTTATCCCAAACAATCCAACAAGAACTATTTTCTAAATTGTTAGCGTAGTAATTACCGCCCCAAATAATTTCAACTTTTGCATTCAGCGTTTTTATTACTTGTATTGCCTCAATTGCAACATCAATAGATTCATCACCAGCAATAGGGGCATATTTACCAACTTTAGCTAATTTTCCGCCTCCAACACTCCCAAAAGGCTTTGATCCTCCAATTGAGCCGCCTTGAACAATTGAAATTCCATAAGGAGGGTCTGTGTAAACCATATCGGCTTTCTGACCATCCATCAATTTCTCTACCGCATCTATGCTAGTGCTATCCCCACACATAAGCCGATGATTGCCAAGCTGGTATATATCGCCCAATTTAGTTTTGGGTTCAATAGGCGCATCAGGAACCGCATCTTCATCAGTTAATCCTTCTACTTCTTCAGGCTCAAGTAATGCATTTAACTCATTAGCATCAAAACCTAATATATCTAAATCAAATCCAATGTCTTGTAGTTCTGATAACTCTAGCGATAGTATCTGCGTATCCCAATCTGCATTTAAAGCCAGCTTATTATCCGCAATGACCAGAGCCTTCTTCTGAGCCTCTGAGAGATGACTTAACTCAATAGTGGGCACATCATCCATCTTTAGCTTACGAGCCGCCATAAGCCGCCCATGACCCGCTATGATGCCCTTCTCGTTGTCCACCAGAATCGGATTAGTCCACCCGAATTCTTTAATACTTGCCGCTATCTGGGCTACCTGTTGATCTGAATGTTTCCTACTGTTATTGACGTAAGGAATCAGTTCTTCTACTTTGCGATACTTAATGTTTAATTGCATTCGTACTATCCGTAAAAGATGTCGTACATATCCGGTCTGTTAGCTTTTAGCCAACTCTTAGGTTCTTCCAGACATTTCTCAAAGTCCATTCCTACAGTCTGGGAACCAGCGTGATGAACATAAGCCGTACTCACAAAGTGCTTAAACCCTGCTTTACTCATGTCCATACAGATTATATTATCTGAAAACCAATTTATCGAAGGGAATTTAGCACTCATCCACGCATCTTTTGTTACTACAGCGCAAATAGGAGCTATTACATCAGCCTCCTTTATCTGGCCTTCACTCACATATTTCAGCCCTTGAGCCTGATCCCCCTGCACAGGGAACCTGATATTCTGGTCGCGCAATACATAATCCGACCTGCATCCCAACCAGCCTACATTAAATTCCCTATCCATTATCGTGACTGG
>OGWP01000051.1_pt1 | contig 11274 bp, 12 predicted proteins | sample 1576051 | NCBI WGS metagenome assembly OGWP01 (sample SAMN07581524, study PRJEB24739) | freshwater metagenome | reverse complement strand
GTTTCCCAGTCACGATATCTTGAAACAGATATCGTCAGCTTTGCAAAAACCCGTCAAATTTCGACGATAAAATTAAAAAGGTACATAGACACCACTGAAGCCGCCAAAATCGAATATGAGGCCGCAAATGAGATTCAGGCGGATATTCTCGTCGCGGCTGCGACACGTATCGCGGACGAGCAGATGTCGGAGCGGCCTGACTTGTTCACTGGCAAGATGCCGAAAGGCGATGCAAACCGCGCGAGATTGCAGATAGAGGTCAGGCTTAAAGGGGCGGCGGCGTTATGTCCGTGGAAATACGGCAGTAAGGAGCGCGCGACGGTTGTTTCGCAGTCCGAGCGACCTCAGATGCGGCTACCTGATGGCTCGATGATGGAGATATGACACGCTTATGCGTATATTTGTGACGATATGCCGTTCAAATCTCAAAAGCAGTTTAAGTACCTCCAGTCGCAACATCCTGACATTGCGAAAAAATGGCGTGAGGAGTACCCGAAGCAAGACATCAGCAAGCTGCCGAAAAAAAAGAAGCCTAAAAAGTGATACCTACCGCATACTGCATTAACCTTGACCGACGACCTGACCGATGGGCGCGCAGCCGCGAGGTTTTTGCATCCAATGGCATAGTGGTAGAGCGTTTTTCTGCTACTGATGGCGGTTATTCTGAAACCTTACGCGCTGGTGAGGTTGGCATATTGCGCACTCATAAGCGACTAATCGCGCAGGCTCAGGAGTTATTTCTCGATGCGGTGACGATATTCGAGGACGATGTCGAACTTGACTTAACGCATTTTGTGCAATATATGGCACAAGTGCCTAACGACTGGGCGTTTGTGTATCTCGGGGCAAACCATCAGCGACCTATCCAGCACGTGTCGCCGAATGTTGCGCGGATAGTTGGCAGTTACGCCTTGCACGCGGTTATCATTCGGTCGAGCGTTTACGATGCGATATTGCGCGAACTTGAGCATGAAGTAGAACCAGTCGATGTGACCTATGCGCGTCTTCACGAGCGATATCCTGCGTATGTTTTTCGCCCTCACATCGCGTGGCAGCGTCCGAGTTATTCGGACATATTGAACACGGATGTAAACTATGACTGGCTTAGGCGATGACGACTATCGACTGGAGCATAAACCCTAAGCAGCAGCAATTTCTGACCGAGACTATGTACGCGTGTCAGGGCAAAAAAGACCATCGCATTATGGCGTATGGCGGCGCGATACGTGGCGGTAAAACGTTCTGCATCGCGGGAATGTTATTGCTACTATGTCGCATGTACCCGCGTTCAAAGTGGGTAGTGGTCAGGACAGACTTCACAACGCTGGAAGCAACCACGATACCCACGTTTGAGAAGTTGATCAGCCAGTCAACCAATTACCGCTGGAATCGAAACAAGGGTAACTATCACCTGACGAACATCGCCACGGGTGCTAAGATTTTTTTCTACGGCGAGAACATCGACCGCGACCCGAAGCTGGATGCTTACCTCGGACTTGAGTGTAACGGGTTTTTTTTAGAGCAGGCTGAGGAGCTGAGTGAGGACATGTTTCAAATGGCTATGCAGCGCGCAGGCTCGCACTACGTTGACCCGATGCCTCCAGCGTTTGTGTTTTTGACATTCAACCCGACGCAAAAGTGGCCGAAGCGTGTTTTTTTTGAGCCAAAAGAGATGCCAAAAGGCTACTTTTACCTGAATGCGTTGCCGTCGGATAACCCGATGGTGACGAGCGACCAATGGGCGAGTTGGATGCGGATGGACGAGCGGCTGAGGCGGCAGTTTGTTGAAGGTGACTGGAGCAACTTCGACCTTGATGGCAACCGCTGGGCGTATGCTTTCGACGAGCATAAGCACCTCACGCACGAGATGGCGCAACCGCGTGGCGAAGTGTATTTGAGCTTTGACTTTAATCGCAACCCGATGTCGTGCATCGTGTTTAACACTGACCGACTCGGGATGCTTCACGTTTACGAGGCTATCAAGTTGCCGCAGTCGAATATCTATGACATGTGCGACTATATCCTTGCGCATTACCCTGATGCGGTGCACCATGTTACGGGTGACGCGTCGGGCAACTCAGGCAGCGCGATGGTGAAGGATAACCTGACATACTATAAAATCATTCAGGAGCGGCTATCGTGCGGTAGGTATCAGATGAACGTGCCGAATGTGAACCCTACGCTTGAGCGCAACCGCGCGCATGTGAATGGGTGTTTGAGCCGTGCGGATGTGAAGTTTTTTGCACCAAAAACTAAGGCGTTGGTGTTCGACTTAAACAATGCCAGCGTGAGGCCTGATGGCACGCTCGTTAAGGGCGACCGTAACAAGATAGAGCAGCAGTTAGATTTGCTCGACTGCTTTCGATATGCGTGTAATACATTTTTACCTAAATTCGCCGTCGTATGATATCCGTAATAGTACCCACAATGTGGCGGTCACATCGCACCGTCGACATGCTTGAGCGATACGCTGACTGCGACATGGTGAGCGAGGTAATTGTCATCGCAAATGCGCCTGATAGCTTACCGAAGATACCGAAGGTTAAGGTGATAACACCGAGCGAGAATTTATTTGTTAACCCGTCGTGGAATTTAGGCTATGCCATCAGCGAGGGTGAGTTCATCTGCATCGCAAACGATGATATCACGTTCGATGTGCCGCGCGTTTTTAAGGATGTTGAGTTGGTTGCGCATGTCGACCCTTACGCAATAATCGGCGCAGGTGGCAGTGCTGGATATGTGAAGGAGTGCAAGGCGCGACCGCATGGTTGGGGGATATTTATGTTCATGCACCGCAGCGCATACGCATTAATACCGAATGATTTAAAAATTTGGTTTGGTGATGACTGGCTTTATGAATCCACTGAGGCGTGTTATGCTGCGCCGATGCGTTGGTTTGAGTTTGAGATGAGTACGACATGCAATGAAGACTGGGCTATTGCGCAGTGTCGCAAGGATGAGCAAACGTGGAAGTATTACGCAAAACATTAATAAATGCACGTAGAACAATCTTTTTTCGTGGAGACGGTCAGAACGGCCTATCCTGAGTTTTTTATCGGCACGCGGGTGCTGGATATCGGAAGCCTTGACATCAACGGCAACAATCGGCAGTTTTTCACGAACTGCGACTACACTGGCATCGACATCGGAGAGGGTGCGAACGTGGATATCGTGGCACGTGGTCATGAGTTCGTGAGCAACGAGCCTTTTGATGTGGTGATATCGACCGAATGCTTTGAGCATGACGAGTATTGGAGGGAAACGTTTCGGGCGGTTGTGAATCGTCATCTGAAAAGCGGAGGGTTATTCGTGTTCACGTGTGCGACGACGGGCAGACCTGAGCATGGAACGCGTCGGACGAGTCCGCAGGATGCCCCGTTTGTCGGCGATTATTACTGCAATCTGACCGAGAAGGACTTCACCGAATTAGTCAATTTTGATACAATTTTTCGAGCGTATGGGTTTAAGACGCAGAAATGGCCTGCTGACTTGTACTTTTGGGGTATAAAACACTGAGACATGGCCTGCATCAATCCATATACGCAACAAGTCAACGGGTGCGCGAATAGCATCACGATAACCTCTGACATGGGGCTTGAGGGCGAAACCGAGTACACGTTTTTATACTCGTTTAAGTCGGGAAACAAGATAGCCGTAGGTTATGAGACCGACATCGACGGCGAGATAGTAATCACGCGGAACGATGACATCGAAGGGTTTTGGACGTATGCCGACGAGCTGGTTACGTTTCAGATATTTCTCGGCAACGCCTGCGCGCCACATATCGCGACGATATGCGATGTCGAGTACGACACGTTCGGGTTTGAGTTCATGGCAAACTACGCGACCGATGGCGCGATATATCCGTGTGAATGCTGAGCTTGTTAGTTCTCAATCTGCTTTGGATAGTCGGGTTTTCGACGTTGCTGACGTGGGAGCATAGTGTTTTCCGCGTGATGCGCGAGCGTGATGAGTATCCGATGTGGAGCAAGCCTTTGTTTTCCTGCTGGCCGTGCATGTCTTCTGTGCATGGGTTGCCAGTTGCGCTTTGGGTGTACGGCCTTAGTCCGTTGGTGTTAGTGCATGTGATATGCTTGCATGCGCTCGCGGTGATGGCATCGGTAATTATTGCGAGCTATCATGATTGACGAGGTGCATAGGTTTTTGACTGAGCGTGGTTATCTGTATCTCGGTGAGAGCTGCGGGTGCAACGGCACGCCGAAGTCGAAACGATACACGAAAACGGGCAAGACATTGAAGGTCATCAGCAAGCAGGAGAGGTATTATTTTGAGCATAACAGAATAAAAAAAAACATACATGAGTTATTCACTGACACAGAGGTTTAAGGAGGCATGGCGCGCGTTCAACACGCAACCGATAATCAGCAAGGGAACGTTCTCGTTGAAGTACGCATTCACGTGCGGTGGCGTTAAGTATTACGAGTTCGCCGACTACAATAATTTGCCGTACCAGCGAGGCATGGAGGCGTTGACGTTTTTTCAGGAGTTGCAAAACGGGGTGGATAAGAAGTACCTACACGCACATGTTGACGCGATAGAGAAGATTTTGAGCGACCCGAAAAAAATAAACGTCGGGCAGTTAAGCGTGTTGAATTATCGCTTGAAAGACCGCTTGAACTATGTGCTGAGTAAGAATGTGATATTCAACTGCGCGAGCGTGGTGTTTATATCGAAGGACGAAGACCCGTTGCACTATGACTATGCGTTTAACCAGCGCAAGATTGAGGCGTGGAAGAAGGATGCTGACGCGAGTTTTTTTTTGTCAGAACCACTCGGCAGATTGATTCCGTTTTTGAAGGCATCAGGAGAAAGTTCCCTGATTTATTTGAAAGCGGTCGAGGAGATAGAGAAGCTACACCTGACCGCTCTCGAACTGCAAACGTTGTCGAAGGAATTGAGCAGCGAGAGCGATTAAAAAAGATAGTGATTGACTACATGGGCGCAAGCTATAACGAAAAAACATTATCTTTGTATGAGTTTTTCTTTTGGGCGAACGAGGCGCGGCGACATGCTGCGCAGCAACGCCGACACCAACACAACGAACGCCGATAACATGATGGCGTGGAGAATGTCATAATAAAGTTTGTCGCTGACACTGATGGCTTGCAGCCTGCGATTAAGCAGCTGGAAGCGATTGGCAAGATAACGGCAGAGGACGCGGCGCGCATTCAGAAGCTGAATGACGAGCAGCGCGAATATATTCAGACTGTCAACCAAACGACGACGGCGTTCGGAAATCTGCAATCGGAGGCGAAGGATGTCGCGGCCACGATTAACGCTCAGATATTGCAGGGCGTTGCCGATGCGATGGCTGAGATGGGAAATGAGGCGCAGAAGGGTGCTGGCAAGTTCAAGTCATTAAAGCAGGAGCTGCGTGAGTTAAAGGCGCAGATAGCTTCGGGGTCGCTCGGCGCGAAGGAGATGCGTGAGGCGACGCTGAGGGCTGCTGAACTGGAAGACCAGATTGGCGACGTTAGCGAGAAAGTTCGCGCGCTGGCGAGTGATACGAAGTACATTGACGCGGCGGTGACTGCGATGAAGGGTTTTGCTGCTGCTGGTGCTATCGCTCAGGGCAGCATGGCGTTGCTGGGAAGTGAGAACGAGGACTTGCAGAAGACGATGCTTAAGGTGCAGGCGGCGACGGCGGTGCTGATGGGTGTGCAGGAGATGGCGACGATAGTGACTGGTCAGAGTGCCGCAAAAACGTTGTTTTTGGATGCGGCGCAGAAGGTTGCGGCGGTATCGAGCAAGGCGTTAGGCATTACGATATCGACCAGCATGGCGGCGGCGACGATGGGGTTGTCGTTAGTGATAGGTGCAATAGCGGCGTTAGTGGTGTCGATGGACGATGCGAGCGACCAAGCCGAGGAAAAAGCTAAGCAGGCGCAAGAGAAAGAGGCGGAGATACGCAAAAAGAACTATGAGAACTACATAAAAGGCTTAAATAGTCAAGCAAAAGCTGAGGATGAGCTGATATTATCACGCCTAAAGCGCAAGGAGAAAACGCTTGCGAATGAGATTGAGCTGGAAACCATGGCGGCTCGTTTGCGAATCAAGGCTTTGCGCGAATCATATCTCGCGGATGAGATTAACATGCACGAGATGGTCGATCGTAAGAAAGACATTGAGGCGCAGTTAGAATACGACATTGAGCAGATTCGCAAGCGTTACGCTGAAAGGGACAAGCAAGCAAGGGAAAAGAATGATGCTGAACGTAAACAAGCAAGGCAAAAAGAGATTGAAGACGAGATTAAGAGGCTGGAGATATTGAACACATTGCGTCGTGAGGTAAGCGACCGATTTATTCGTGATGAGTTAGCCGCGTTGCAGTTGCAAGCGTTGAATCAAAACGAGACAAACGACCAGATAGCGGCTATGCTTGCGGATAATTTTGACAAGCAGATAGTATTACGCAAGCAGTTGCTTGATGCTAACCAAGACTTAACGAAAAACGAGCGTGAACTTGAAAAAGCCAAGCTCGACGAGGAGGCGAAGGTGTATCGTGCGACGTTGGCCGCGAAGGTATTAGCGGCAAAAAATGCGAATCAAAAAATAACAACCGACACGGAGGAGTCGACTAAGAAGCAGACGCAATCGGTGCAAGATTATGTCGATGCGTCGGTCACGATTATGTCGACGCTGGTGCAAGCATCAAGAGAGATAAGTCAGCGCAGAATGAATCAAGAGCTTGATAACTTGAGCTATATGCGCGAAGCAGAGTTGAATAGCACAGAGTTGACTGAAAAGCAACGCGAACAGATTGAGAAGCGTTATCGCCAGCAAGAGCGTAACATCAAACGGCAGGCGTTTCAAGCACAAAAGACTGCCGACGTTATTCAGGCGACTATAAACACTGCGTTAGCGGTGTCGCGTGCGTTGCCTAACATACCGTTATCCGTTGCCGCTGGTGTTGCTGGTGCTGCTCAGGTAGCACTTATCGCGTCGCAACCGATACCACGATTTGCGAAAGGTACGGAGCAGTTCAACACCGACGGAACTGGAACAAGCGACAGTGGTCTCGCGTGGTTGTCGAATGGTGAGCGTGTAGTTCCTGCGTCGATAAACTCGGAGTATTGGGGTGCTTTATCCGCGATACATAACCGCAAGATATCGCCGAGGCTTGCGAACTCAGTCATTGAGGAGCTGAGCAGAGGAGGAGGTGATGGCATGGTGTTCGATTACGATAGATTAGGTCGCGTCATCGGCGGCGGTAAGTCATCGAGCAAGGTGATTATCAATCTCGACGAGCGCGGTTTCACAAAGCACGTGATGCGCGAGAATAGTCGCGTGACGTATCTCAACAAAAAACTAAGGCTTACTGCATGATATATCGCTGGGCTATAATAGACAGAAACGGCTTTATTACAGCGATACCTGAGCCAGTGAATGGTGATAGCGTCAGCGTTCAGTTCTCGCGTAATATGGTAAGCCACGGAATTATCACGTCGATTAACACGGGAGGGCTTGAGTATTACGAGGACGCTTATGACTTGCTGAAAACCGAGTATGACACCTACGGCGCGGACGGCAGAATGGAGTTGAAAATCGTGTATGTGTGCGATGGTGACGAGTACGATTTTTTTCGCGGTAAATTCGATTTTAACACGTATAAGCGTGAGTGTGGGGATAAGTGCTTCATCACTTGCGACGTTATCAATCAGCGGTGTTCTGACTTGTTTTTGACGCGCATAGACCAAGACGTTGACATCGATGCAACGGTTGACATGGATGGGAACGCGATTAGCGCGATAGTAAGCGATAACGTGCGCATCGACGGGCAGGCTATTTTGCTACAAAATGTGGGCGAGAACGATGGAGAAGCGACGAACAACTTGCAGTTTATACTGCTTTCAACAGACGGATATTTTCAAACGCCGTTGTACCTACCTCGTCAGGCATTGAACGAGTTCGGCATTTTTAACGCTAACGGCGCGACTCCTTTTGTGACTACCACGGGAAGCACGAATATGGAGTTTTATTGGACGATTGCAGGCGGTAAGCCGCAGGCGTTTGAGAACGTAGGTCAGTTTTTGACGATATGGGAGCGCACTAGTGACCCGTTGAACTGCGTCGAGATGAATGCTATCATCGACTCAAGGATGAAAGGCACGTTTACATTGACGTTGACCAACTGGGATGCTGACTATACGTTTAACTGGAAACTGCTCAAATATGACCCGCAAACGCAGACATTTACGCAGATTTATTCCAATAATTTAGCGTTCGGAACTGCCGTAAATGGCACTACATACAACATAGCATTTGACGACATTATTTCAGGCTCGCCAACATACGAGGAAGCGACATATCTGCTTTTTTATTTGGAGATGTACTTCGATGAGGTGATACCTCCTCCAGTCGGTTTGCAGAGAATTGTAACCATTAACATTGACTACGATGCTGAGACGTTTTTTTCGATGGAACTCGATAGCCAGTGCGACACCTCGTACGCCAAGAGCTACCGACTTGACCGCGTTTACGAGTGGTTAAATAAGCCATACGTTGGTGAGGACTGCTTTGACGTTCAGGTAACATCGACGCAGTGCTTTGACACGTATCACCTGACGAATGGTTTGCATATACGTGAGGTGACTGAGCCGAATACGCCTAAACTTTTTTTGAACTGGGCTGAGTTGTTTGACGGCACGCGCAAAATGTTCAATCACGGATGGGGTTTCACTGCTAACGAGACGAGCCTGCTTGTCGGCGACATCGACACGTTCTACACCAGCACAGACGTTATTGACCTCGGCAGTGTGCGCACGGTGCAATTCAACACCGCAAAGGACTTGATTTACGGAATTATTGACGTAGGCTATAACAAGTGGGAGGCAGAGGAGTATAGCCTGCTCGATGAGCCTAACACCGCGCGACAATATCGGCGCAACGTTCAGAACTCGCAGCTCATCCTTGACCTAATGTGTGACATTATCACTGCAGGCTACACGATAGAGATAACGCGACGCAAAAATCAAGGTAAAACTGGAACGTCTGACTGGCGTTATGACGACGACTTGTTTTTGATTAACACCGAGTTATCGGAAGGAACATATCGCGCCGTGCGTGGCGTTAGCGCGGGTGCTGCGAACATGTACTCACCATCGACGCGTATGAACTATCGACTCACGCCTGCTCGCATGATGCTGAACTGGTTTAAGTCAGTTTGCGCGGCGCGTCCGACATGGCAGAATGACACGGTTGAGTTCAGCTCAGGCACGGGTAACTATGTGGCGCAGGGTAGGATGGTCGGCTGCTCACCTGAGTCGCAAGTCATTGCAGAGAATCAAGGTCTCGACAAGGATGATATTCTCACGGGTCAGGCAGAGCCATTGTGGGAGACGGTCATCGCGTCGTTCGATGCACCGATGACGATGGTGCAATACGAGGCATTACTGGCGAATCCATACGGGCGCGTGGCGTTTTCGTGTGGCGCGACAAACTATGAAGGGTGGATAGTAACCCTTGAACTGCGTCCGAAGGATGGCCTTGCGGACGTAAAATTATTGCTTGCACGATGAGCTTCACCACTGGAGTATCGAATAGCTTTGTGACGTTTCAGCCGCTGACATATGTCACCGATAGCGGATGTGTTAATGAGCCAACGTTTTGCTATCCGATACGATACAATTATGATTTGATGTTTCAGATGAACATCCCGATGCCCGAGACGATACCGCAAGACCCAGCGAGTGAGATGACGTTTCAAAGCATCAGCAACGGCGTGGCGACGACGGTGACGGGCGTGCTTGTCAGTGAACAGACGGTTGACCCGCAGACGTTAGGTTTGTTCGTGAATTTTGGTCTTAGCAACCTCGTAAACAAGTACAACGATGGCGAGTGCTTCACCCTGCGCATCACGACGAACTTTAACGATAAGCCTGATGTGTATGAGTCGAATGAGTGTTTTACCAAAATCGTTGACACGTGCTTTACGGCGCGTCTGATATACGCGAATAACGAGGATGCTTTCGGGTTTACCTACCCGACATCGTGGACGAATAGCATACGCCTGCCGTTGTACTTCAAAAACCCAGTGATAAACACTGAGCAGGAGGTGTATGTACGTTCCGACGGAACTCGGCAGAAGCTTTTTGCACGATTAAGCAGGCAGTATCTCGTGATAACGGACGTAATGAATGAGAAAGTACACGAAAACCTCGTCGTCGCGTTAAACCATGACACGGTGCAATTTCAGGACGTGAAGCCGAACGACACTATCGAGGTGACGTTTGAAAACGAGTACAATAACCAGTTTCCGTCAATGATGTTGCCCGTGTCGCAGTGGCCTGCTGAGTTCACGGTGTACGAGACACCATTCGACGAGCTAAATTCTAACTGCCGATGACTGGCATACTACTTATCGCCGTAGGACACGGCAATTACGCAAAGATGGCATGCACGCTGGCTTGTTCGATACGTGCTAACGGCATCGAGTTACCCATTGCGCTGGTGCATGATGCGAAAACTTACCGCTACATCACTGACGAGTATAGGGGCTTTTTTAATGAGTTTATTTCTATACCTGATGAATGTATCACTCTCGGCGAGAAAACGTGCTATATCAAAGCAAAAAGCCACATGTACGACCTTACGCCGTTCGATACGACCTTGTTCCTCGATGTCGATATCGTGGTTACGAACAACGGCAAGCTCGCGGAGGTGATCAAGGAGCTGGAAGGAGTGAATTTTGCCGTGAAAAACTCGGGCATGACGACCTTTGCGAGTGCGCCAGCGGGTCATAAGCAGTGGGCGGTGCTTGACGAGGTGCGTGAAGCGTATGAATTAGACGCTGATGCGGAGGTGTGGAACGTCCATTCAGAGTTCATTTTTTGGAAACAAGACCACGAAAACCGCATTTTATTCGATGCGTGGCGTGATAATTTCACAAATATCAAGGTTAAGCCCGTCGAATTTGGCGGATGTATACCCGATGAATTACCTTTGTGGATTGCAATGTCACAACACAAAAGAAAACCTCACATGACACCATATTTGCCGACATATTGGCCGTTCGATTCAAAGGAGCGACTACGTCTGCGCGACCTCACAGAGTACGCTGGCGTGAGTATCGGCGGCGCAGTGATTAACGAGGTGCAAAAAAACAATTACGACCTACTGGCACAGATTCATGGCAAGCGCATGAACGTGCGACACGTTTACAAGTGCGAATAAAAAGAGGTGGGAAGCCACCCGCCATACTATCTGATGGAAAACTTAGTCACCGCGGAGCTGATAGCAGAACTCCGCAAAGAA
>OGWP01000050.1_pt1 | contig 11327 bp, 23 predicted proteins | sample 1576051 | NCBI WGS metagenome assembly OGWP01 (sample SAMN07581524, study PRJEB24739) | freshwater metagenome | reverse complement strand
CAGACTTCGTAATATCAATGTCTGCAAACATCACGCCGCGCATTATTCTCAAGCACCGATGGCACGCTGGAGTTCATGCTGCATACAACAACGCGGTGCGTTCCCATGCTGCCGCGATGATTACAGGAGATACGCACAGATTACAGCTTACGCGATATGCCGCTTATAACGGGGTGGCGTATGGGGTGGAGACTGGTTTCTTAGCTGACAGGTATGGTCCCTAGTTCTCTTATGGCGAGAACAATCCACAGAATTGGTGCGAGGGATTCTGCGTTCTGGATGTCGAGGACGATGAGCCGCACATAGAGCTTGTCGATTGCTCGCGCAAGAGTCCAAGATTCATGGGGAGGCCTATCCATGGAAATCATAAATCTTGAAGAACACAGGCATAAACGTAAGGAGCGCCCTCAAGTCTATGCCTGCGGTGAATGCGACTCTGAAACATGGTGCATGTGGACTGACGGGATAATCTCATGCGCAAACTGCGGCGCTCTTGCCGAAGGATTATTTGTCGAAAGCTCACCAGTCGGGGCTTAGCCTTTCTGCCCATGTTGGATTAGAAAATCCGAGCTTGTCAGCCCAAGGTTGAGGAATGAAATACCGCGTGCGATGGTCATAGACCTCGCCCTTGTCGGTAATAACGTAAGTCGAGACACGCGCTTTCTTCCGGTCATCCGGATTCTTGGTATTCCGGTTTCCTCGCCAGCTTTCCCACGGGTCAGGCGGTGTATTTGAGATTGACCACAGGTTCATCGTAAGCGCTGCGTGCAGCTTGGCACATTCCAAGGCTTCCGCATCAGCCTTTTTCTTGGTTGGAAATCGCGTGTTCGGAGTTACAGGCCCTCCCACCATCTTTGCCAGCATCGAGCGATAAATTGTCTGATAGAAGTATTTTGTATTTTTCTGAAGCGGTGTAATTGCAATCATGGTGGTCCTTTCTTTATCCCCATTGCGATGCCATTGCTTCGGCAATTCCGCTGAAGGTTTTTGATCTTAATTTCCCTCGGTCTTTTGTGGGTGGCAAATAATGAAGTCGTTGTTGTTTATTTTTTGGCAATTTCAGCATTTCTTCCCTGACATTATTTGTTTCTTGAAGTTTTGGCAGGTTCTTAAGCCACAAACAAGTTGCTTTTGATTCGGGATGTCCAAACATCCAAGGTTGGATAATTTGATCTGGTTTACAAATTTTTGATGAAATTACGCTAATTGGATTTTCGACACAGATTCTGTGAATCGGTGCATTCATCAATTTTTGCACAAAATCTAAAGCTCTTTGTTGTCTTCCGTCGGCAATTTTCTCTTTAAACCAAGCCGCTCCACTCACAGCTAAATCAGTGCAAGGAGGGTGAGCGATCATCATGTCAAATTTCTCGCATTCAAGAACCTCCAAAACATCTTCTTGGTAATGAAATTGGGTAAACTCTCCTTCGCTAGGCAATAGATCGCATGACCAAGCATCATGTCCTTTTTGCCTGAAGGCATCTCTGACGGTGCCGCTGAATTCACATGCTATTAATATCTTCACGCCACAATCTCCTTCCATCCCTGTGAAGCCATCCTGCGGAAGAAAGTTTCAATGCTATCGATGCCCTGACTGAATTCTTTTCCAGCAATTTTCCAAGCAACATTTGCACGGTAAAAGGCAACCATTACCTTTTGACCATCTTTTGTTTGATAAATTTTGTGTTTAGTCATTTTCCTCCAAAAACTTTTTTAAAATTTGCGCCACTGAAGCATCTGTTTTGCCAGCAGCACTGGCAATTGCTAAAACCCACGATTTTTTAAATCTACCTTGATCCATTGCTTTTCTCAAATTGGCACCACTTCTAAATTCACACAGACCTTTTGCGTAAATAATCTTGGTTAGCATGTCCAAGGTGAAATCAGCATGTTTCTTAGCAAGCGCGGTAAACTTATTGGCTGATTCTTTGTTAAGTGTTTCTGTCATGGCCTATTGCGCTATTTTGCTATTTTAAGCTCAGTGTAGTGAGCTTATTTTGTTAGTTTAGTTTCTTCCAATTTCTTTACTCTTTCTTTTAGCTTCTCGTAGTCGTTGATGAGATAATTTAGGTAATCGGATAATGGAAAATACCTTTTTCCAGATTCTTCAAAGCAAATAACTTTTCTTGCATCGTAATAATCAAAATTTAATTCACTAACAGGCTTCCAAATAGATTCTTCCTTTTCGTTGGTCTCTTCCTTAGCAGATTCACTTGGTTGATTGAATTGTTTGTCTAGGGCGTTGAGAAGGCTTTGCGTCCAAAATGATAAGACATCCAACCTTCTTCTGTAGCCACCTTCAGAATCATACTGCTGCACGGTTTCTAATTTATTCCTCAACTCCTCCATCGCCTCTTTCACCTCAGGGCTTAATTCTGGGCTTTGAGTTTCTGGCTTTGTTTCATTCTGGCGATCAAATTCCCTTTGTTTAATTCTAAGAAGAGCTTTTTTTGTATTGAGCTGACTTTCTCCAACAATAATCGCTTTTTCTAATTGATAAAGTTCGTCAGCTAAAGTTTCTGGCTTTGTTTCAACTGGCTTCCCAGAATCGCCACAAAATGGACACTCGAATTCAGGTTTGCCATGATCCTCATAAGTATCTGGATGATGAGCTGCTGGACAAGAAGCATTGTCCCACCCAGAAACTTTTTCAACTGGTTTTGTTTCATATTTATCTTCTGGTATTTCTTCGCAATTACACCAGAAACCTCTAGGAGTCATCAACTCAGCACAATCCAAACATTCTTCATCATCGCCGCCCAAGTATTTGTCATCTATTGCAACTATTTTATCTCTAAAAAATCCAACAACTAAATGATAGCGATCTGGCGCATGTTTCCATCTATATCTCTTTCCCACCACCGGTAATTTATTCGTCATTGTTTCCTCCTAAAGTTTTCCAAATTGTTTAAGAACATTTGCAGCTCTAATGGACATTCTGGAACATCCATCATCAGCCCCTATCAAACGAAGTGTCTTGATGTATTCTTGGTTTTCATGCTCAAGCTCTCCAATAATAGCTTTAGCGCCCTCACAAGCTGATTCCCAGAGAAGTTTGTATTTGTCGGCTTCTTCTTGGAGTTGGTTGATGATTGAGAGGGCTTGTTTGGCAGTAAAGATTTCTCCATTAATTGAACCCTGAGCCAAAAGATCATCATAATTAGAACCGTCTGGGTCAAAATCTGGCTCTTGTTCTGAGAGTTTCTCAAGCTCTTCTATTTGTTTCTGTAAGTCTTTCATTTTGTTAAGAGTTGGTTGATTGCAATTTGGACTTCTTCTGATTGCTCATTGAGAGTTTCGAGAGTTAAATCCCAGATTATTTCCGTTCCCTCTAGAGAATCTCTATCGCAAAATCTAAGCCCTATCTTATTCTCATCTTCCCAATAAATGTCATAAGCAGCAATATCCCGCTCTCCTTTCTGCAAAGCTAAAAGAACTTTTGATAAAGTAACCTGATAGGCCAAATAATTAAAACGCTCTGGGTCAAACTTTGGATTGCAAGCTTTGACTATAAGCTTCCTATTCTCTTCTTGTATCTGTTGAATGTTTTTAGTCATAAGCTTTCAGTTGTTATCTTTAGTGGATTAAAAAGGGACGGATTCTTCATCCTCTTCCTGCGGCTGAAAACCATCCGCCTTAGCCCTATGATGATCTGAAAGCTGCGCTGGTTCTGCCAGAGTAGCTTCTTTGATTACCATCTGAATGTAGCTAACTTTCTTTCCACCTTCTCCATCAAACTCATTCACTCCCAGAGTGAAATCAGCCATGAAAGGTTGACCAGACTTAACCGCATCTTGCGTCTGTTCGTTGGTTTGGGATTTGAACAAGATAAAAGGCAGAGACTTGCTAACAAATTTATCTTTCTGCTTAGAGGTAATCGAAACCTTGCCAGAAATCGTTTTGTCAGATTCTTTCAACTCGAAAGAGCTTTTGTCGAATTGTCTTGTGTCGTTGTTCCATTTGTTTTGTAGCTTTAGTTTTTGCATTGTTTTTAGTTAGTTGTTAAAGTTTGTTGATTAGTTTCTCGATCTCGTCCCATTTACGACAATTTTCTCTTGTTGCTCTTTTGATTTTTTTAAACATTTCTTCGCCAGAAATTGTGCCTTTAAATTTATCATAAGTTTCGTGAGACACTCGAATATACTCTTCACTCGAAAGCTCTTTTACGATTTTCAAGAGGATTTGTTTAAGTAGTTCTGTTTTCACTTAAACCTCAAATTGTTTAATATCTGTAAACTACCGTAAATCTAGAGTCTTCTACTCTTCCCATAATTGATTTTTTCCCCGAATCAGTAATCGGGTCTTTGTAAACATCGCGCCATTTGCCGTTTATTTTAATTGCAGAGCATTTGAAAGCAAATTTAAGTGTATCTCTATTTACCTTTTGCATTAAATCACCACCTGAGCCAAAAGCAAAGTTTTGAGCTGAAATTTTGTATTTTTCATTTTCAGACAGAATCTCGTCAATTGTTTCGGGCGAGATTCCATCTCCCCAGATGATGCGGTATTTATCAAAAACTTTGTATCCATTTGAGTTAAACGAACGCGCAACGCCATTCGCCTCCATAATCTCAATAATCTTTTGGATTACTTGTTTGGGCTCTCCACTATCTGGCCTAATGACAAAAATTGGATAATCTTTGCTTTCGATCTTCTCTTTCATTTTACCAGAAGTCACAAAATCAACAGCTTTGTAAATATCGTAAGAATCAAGCACGCAGGCAATAATTGGATTAGATTTGTAAGTTTCTAAATAATTCTCAATCATCGCAAATTCATTTTCACGACCCCAAGAAGTGACGGTTGAGTGTTCGCTTGCTGGAATTGAAAACCCAACAAATTTACCATCGTAATACTTTTTAGAAAAAGTAAGTGCATTAAAATTATCGGTTCCTTTGAATTGGGTTAAATGTGCTAACCCTCCAAGTGCGGCAGCTTCAACGGAAGTAGAACCTCTATCACCAAAGTTATGAAAAGCAAAATCAACTCCATCTAAAGAATCGGCAGTTTTTTCCCAATGTTTTTCTAGGATTTTACGCGCATGATAAGATTTAGTGGCAACTGTTGTTGGATACCAAACTTTGAGCAAAAGAGTTTCTAAATAACCCACTACCCAAGCACAATTTGGATCGGTATTTTCAATGGTCATCAATGGCTCTTTATTCCCCACAATAGAGCATTCTGGTAGTGCATTTATCTCAATCGGCAAGAAGCCGTTGTGAGCCTTCAAAATGTAAAGCCATCCTTCTCTATTAAAAGGAATGCCGTGTTCTTTTGCCAACTGCTCGGTTTCTTCAATGTTTTCAAATGTAATTGGTTTTTTTAAAAATTCTTTGATGTAGTAAGTTAAGCCAAAGAAAACTACCTTATCGTATTCACCGCCGCGTGGCGCAAGATAAGAATGAATTATTTCTGTTCCTTTCGGATATTGATTAAAATGTGAAAATTTGTAGCTGTCAGTTAGATTTAAAATGTTTGTCATAAAGTTATCTAATAAAAGTTAGTAAAGGTTTGTGAAAATCGTGTAGCAATTCCTCAAGTTCTTCTTTGGTTGCCCAAATAAAATACTTAAATTCTTTGTCTTTGATTGTGTCTCCTAATCCGTTTTTTGCATTCCTAACCAGAAAACAGTGCGTCATGATGCTATCTTTTGTTCCTTTATATCTGGAATCATCAATCTTAACTGAACCGCAATAATCAATATCTCCAAAATTGGTAATTCCCGTTTCTTCTTCTAGTTCACGAATTGCGGCATTTTGTAAACTTTTATCTTCAGCATCAACAAAACCACCAACAAAGCAGTATTTATCGCCCTTCTTCCCGACTAAATATTTATCCTCATTTTTAACTATCACATCCACAGTCGAATAAACAATTGGATAACGCGCTTCTGTTGCGTAAATTATGCCAGCTCTAAAATCTTCAGAATCGCGAACATTTTGTGCAATTTGTTTTCTTAAAGCTGTCGCACTTTTACCGCCTCTCTCATCAATAATTTTAATCTTATGTTTGCCAAAATAATGTCCATAAATTGAATTATCTCTTCCGCCAAAAATTGTTGCCTCTTTGAAACCTAAATCAGCGATAATTTTGTCAATTTGATCTGACCAATCTTGATCTGATAACATATCATAAAGCGCTTTTACTTCGCAATTCAATTTGATTAATCTCTTTCTAGTCTCAAAATCCATTGGGTTTTTATCTGTTCCAACTGCCGAAGTGCAACCAATCAGAACTAAAAGGCTTTCGGAATGATCCCGCGCTTGTTTAAATAATTCTAAATGACCTTCGTGAAGATAGGGAGTTTGGAATCTTCCAATTACTACACTTAACATTTTTCCTCCTTTTTAGTCTCTGGTATGTAAATACCATACTCTTTACTCGCCCAGCGCAAAACAGCATCTAAGTAAAGAGAAACCTCTTTTTTATTACCTGCGCTAGATAAAGTGATTGGTTTCTTGTAAAGTTCTCCAGTGATTGAGTTTACCTTCTCAACACTAAGCCCTTCGTCTCTTGCCATGATGTGCTTGATTGCCTCATGCAAGTCTTGTTCTTTGATGTAGTTTCCTTCGTTCTTAAAGTGCTCTTGGATGGTAGGAATGACAACTCCCCAATAATAAGCCCTTTGGTCAGAACTAGGTTGATGAGTCATTGCCAAAATCCTTTCCGCAAGCTCCGTTTTCTTTCTCACAAACAGAATGATAAAACCCTCCTTAAGCCCCAAACTATCCACTAAAAGCTCTCTGCATTTGTTAAACAGGTTGCTAATCTCAAGCTGGTAGTTGCTCCAGTTTGATTTGTCTTTGGGATCGAAGTTGAAGAGTTTAAATTTCATTTATTCAATAACTATTGCCTTTTCCAAAGGAGGTTTGCCAGTGTGTTTGAACGGATAAGGCATGACTAAAGATTGCTCTCTCAAATCCTGTTCCGAAAAGAAATCAGAATAAGTTTTGACTCCATCGTATCTATTGATGATTACCTCCATCTCCAAAGCCTCTGGTTTTTCTTTGGCTAATTGGTTTAGTTGTTCTAGTAGTTGTTTAAGTCTCATAATTATCGTTTATTAGCTTCAAAGCCTCTTCCCAAGCTTTTAGAGCTTCTTCTCTTGTGTCGCAAATGAGAGTAAAAGATTCTCTTTCGTCTCCAAAGCAAAAGAAAAATTCAACATCTTCTGACCATAAAGAACCATTACGCTTTCGCCGTTGTTGCACATAGCCAATCCAAGCTGTCTTACTATTGATAGCAAAACCATCGTGAATTTTAATGTATTTCATCACTCCCCCTTATATTCAGTTGGTAATTCAGGCAATGGCATCCAATGAGTTGGGCAAATAATTTTTGTATCATAAACACAACTATCTGCTATATACCATTCTTTGCCATAAGAGAATCCTAAAACTACTTTTCTTCCAATTTCCTCTCCACCAATCTCATGATTTAATTTATCACTAACTAAAAGAATTCTTGTTTCATCCTTTGGCGCTGTTTCGATCGGTTTCCACATAACTACTACTTCCTATATTCAGGATCACTTACTGACCCAGTTGTTAGAATAAAGCTCCTTAGCTTTCTTGTTTAGCAAACTCTTCTTTCATAAAGTCCTTAGCCTCAACAAGTCTTTCGTAAAGCTCCGGTCTCCATTTCTTCAAAGAGTTGATGATTTTGGCATTTTCCTTAGCTGTCCAAACCTCTTTCAATTCCTCTTCTCCTCCGCAATTCTCAATGATTTGCTTTAGAGCTGCGAAGTCCTGTTCATTTTTCTTGTTTAAGGTTTCCTTCATTTCATCATCACTGGCCGTGCCTAAATTTTTGATGCTTGGTTTTGTTTTGGCTTGTTCGGCAGCCTTATTTCCATCATCATCTTCTGCGCCAATACAGACAAGAGATTGCAAACCATAACGTCTGGCATAAGTGATGCCTGAGCCTTGAGCTTGTGGATCGTTCGGTTTAGCAAAAAGAATTTCTGTTAAGCCCTCTAGTGTTTCACCAGTTTCATGCAGCAAAACCGTTTTTACAAAATTCTTTCCTTCGATTTGAATGGTTGGTTGTAAAACGCAAATCCCGTGTTTGTGAAGAGCTGGCAAACATGCCTCTCGAACCGAGTTAAGATCGGCGTATTTTGAACGAAAGAATGGGTTGTTGCTGTCTTTAGTTGCATTACCCATTTCTGATTGAGCTTTTACAAGAGCCGCGGCTATTTTGCTGATTGTCATATTTTTTCCTATTTTCTAATTGTTGTTCCAAGCAAAGCACCTTTGCTTAGCAAGTAATCCAGAATTTCTTCACGATGAAGAGATTTAGCTAAATCTGCAGCACCCCAAAGGATGTTTCTTTCTGCCTTGCGTCCATCTGGCGCAATGAATGATGATACGTCTAGTGCATGAATATCTGCACCGCGCTCTATTTCTTTCTGAAGAGATTCCAAATTGTTGTGTATGATTGCGTTAAAAATTGTCATAGTTTGTTGTTTAAATTGTTCCTCGCTTAAGAAATACTCGTAAGCTACAAGGTCTTGATCCATTTTCTTAACTCCTTTGCACCCTTACGGAAAGCTGCACCTTCCTTGGGTTTTTTTAAGATTTCCCTCAGAAGAGGAGCGCAAGTCTCAAGCTGACTTGCTAAGCCTTCTAGAGCTTCGATTGCTCGTTTTTGTAGTTCAGAGTGTTTATTCTTCATTCACATCGACTCCTGTAATTTCTTTAAAAACTGCTGCGTCAAAATTTGGCGCGTTTAAAATGATTTTTTTCTGCTCATCAGTTAATTGCGATTTCCAAGACTTCTGCCAGCAATACTTAAGGTCTTGTTTTTTTAAGAAGCCGCCAGTTGTCAAATGACTTGGATTTTTTTCCTTTTCTTCTTCGGTCATGCTTTCTGAATAAACCCAAGTTAAAATTGGCTTGACTGAATTAATCACTCCAATAATTGCCTGAATTTCAGGAGAATCAAACATCAAGTTTGTTGGTTTATCAAATAGCATCTGAGTTGGTTCAACACTACAAAAAATGCCAGAGTTGCGGTTGCCAGAGTTGCAGTAGCCAGAGTTGCGGTTGCCAGAGTTGTAGTAGCCAGAGTTGTAGTCGCCAGAGTTGTAGTTGCCAGAGTTGCAGTTGCCAGAGTTGTAGTAGTCAGAGTTGTAGCTGCCAGAGTTGCAGTTGCCAGAGTTGTAGTAGCCAGAGTTGCAGTTGCCAGAGTTGTAGTAGCCAGAGTTGCAGTTGCCAGAGTTGTAGTAGCCAGAGTTGCAGTTGCCAGAGTTGCGATAACCTTTTTGGACAATCTCTAAAAACATATTATTCTCTTCAGCTTTATCAAAAAGCCACTTTCCCCAAGAATCATGCCCATCATCTACTAATCCTTTAATCGCGGTTTCTAGGTCAGCTCCATCTGGAAATAATTCGCAGAAGCGTTTGAATCCATCCGAGCAAGCATTCCATTGTTTAAGTAATTCTTTAGTAATTTTGTTTGCCATTTTTCTCTCCTTTAAAATTGTTTTACGTAATTGATAATCGCTTGTTTCTTTTTCTCAAAATCATGTTCGCTCTCGTCTAATCTGTCAAAATCGCGAATGTATTTGTCGATGTCTAAAATATCCTCACGAGCTTTTTCTTTGGCAGATTCTACATCGCTTGAAGAGTATTCAGTTGGAGAGTTAATAACTCTTCCACATCTTCCCTCAATTGATTGAAAAACTGGTGAGCAATCGTCCAAATAAATTTCAACTAAATAGTCGAAATCTTTCTTAACCTGTTCTAAAAGTTCGTTCATATTTTTTAGAATTGTTTCTTTGTGGTGTGTGTATTATTTACACACGCTTTCTTATCATCAACAAATTTATTTTCAATTTATGCAAATAAATTGCTTGACATAATTACGTCCTACAGACTCTAAGCCTGCGACCAGTTCTTTTTTCTTCAGAAGGCATTATTTTACTGGAATTAAATGGTATGCAGAGCACGGATTCTTGCCATCAGCCCACTTGTGATAAATGCAATCGTTGCGGTAGAAGCGATCGGAATTGTGGTAGCAAGAGGACAACAACAGGATTAAAACAAGGCTTTTCATGCACGCTTAAATCCCACCAAATCACCAGTCTTCAAATGGTTCTCAACCCAATCGTCAAAATTAAAACTGGAGTTATCCTTAATTATCTGGTGCATTCTCTTCCAATTCCCAGCTTGTATCAGAGCTTGGTATTGTTCAGGCGAGTCAAAGTAGCGTAAGAATACACTACGGTTCTGATTAAAGAATTTCTCTTCAGTAATGGAGGCTGTTTTCATTTTTTAGATTTTTTAAGATTGATTTACCAAATTTCGAAACTGCATCGTTCAAATCCATCGCGATGATCCAAGCTGATTTTCCCTCCAGCTCGGCAAATCTTATGAATTTAGATTTTGCCAAAACCTTCTCGCTTGCTAAGTTGCCATGTTTTACCAATGCCATCAGCCTGAAAATTTCCAACTTCTTACATTTCGCCAAATACTTCGGCAGGAAACGAGACATGAGCCCTTTGTTTCTAAACTCCGGCTCGATCTCAAACTCAAGATGAGGGATTGTTTGGCCTTGGTATTTGACAAGGTTAATCCTTCCGGCGTATTTACCGTTTTCAACGATGCCAGTTTTCATGTAAATTCTAGCTTTCATTTTTTGGCGCAAAAAAGTGTTTACCATCTCGACAACTGGTTGTTAAAACATCTGTCTTGTATTCAGACCCACCATACAACCAAATTCCTTCTGGGTAAAGATCGCTTTGCCGTTGATATTCATAAGCTCTTGGGCGCTGACCTTCCCAAACCACAGAAATATCTCGATTTTTTGGCTTAAAAATAGATTCGCTTTCTTTTTTGACGTAAATCTTCTTTGGACAATTTTTCATCAAATGAATTATTAATTCATCGCATGTTTTAGCGTCGATTGCGAGCGTGATAAAATCGTAAAATTTACCGTCTTTTTCAAATTCAAACTCAACTTCAAATTCTTGAAGCATGTAGAGAGCTTTGATAACGCTGGTATAATAGAGTCGTTTAGTCATTTTGCTTTTCCTCCTCTTGCCAATTTTTATGTTTCAAGCATTTTAAACAGAACCTTCCACCATAATGGGATTTATTGGATGGAAAATACCAAATAGGTCTTAGCCCCCATAGGTGTCGACAGAACAATTTCATCAATAATTTTTCCATAATTGTTTTTTTCTGATAATTTTCAAAAACCTCTTTATTGTTTAAAAGCATTTTACTTCAGTTTGGTTAATTGTTAATTTCAGTAAATCGTGAAAACTCTGGGTCAAACCTAAATTCTAAATCTCCAGTCTCTCCCTATCGTGACTGGGAAAC
>OGWP01000049.1_pt1 | contig 11344 bp, 10 predicted proteins | sample 1576051 | NCBI WGS metagenome assembly OGWP01 (sample SAMN07581524, study PRJEB24739) | freshwater metagenome | reverse complement strand
GTTTCCCAGTCACGATACGGGCATGTCGAAGATGTACTCCCCAGACAAAAAAGTGTCTATACGTACTAAAGTGTCTTTGATGTACGTAGTGTCCTTAATAGGGAATCTTTCAGCACAAATAGCTGGGAGGCGGCCAGCCTGAGCCAGCCTTGCCTCTGCCTTAGAAAGTTGCTTACCCGGATTGCAACCGATGAGCAATAACCCAGCCAACACTAAAATTCGCATTAGTCGTTCTTTAGGAGTTCACCTTGACTATTGGTCAACACATTTTTCAGCAAGTAAGAAAGACCAGCAGTCAATCCTACAATAGCAGCAGCCTTTAGATCACTAACCGCTGGCAGTTGGCTTGTCTCTAAGATAGCTACTATCCCAGTAAGGGCAGCACTGAAGAAAGCCACTACAAAACCTTTAGTCAGGTCGTTTACATCCAAATTCAGAAAGTTACTCTGTTTCATTTGTCTTGTTTATTTGATAATTGAATTGATAATTCAGTTAATTGGGTAGAGATTTTATCGAGTTTATTAAATAAGGTCTCATCATTAGACATGGCATTATTTAATCTCTCATCCATTCGTGCCATTTTCACTTGGCTGTCATTCCAGATTTTAAGTATTGCAGCAGCAAGTAGTAAGGCTTGGCCTACAATAAAAATCATCCAATTCTGTGTCATCGGTTACTTTTTTTCGGTATTAAGTTGCTTTTGAGCCTCCTGAGCTATCTTGTATCTAAGCTGCTCACTTGCTTTGGCTGGTAGCTCACCCAATCCCATGTAGATTAGATTTACCTCATCTACTGTTAATGTTAATGTTACTGTCTTAGGCTCTTGGGTCGTAAAAGACAAAAGTGCCAGGGCTGCAATTAGAAGTAGTTGTTTCATTTTTTGTTTTTTGATATGATTACGAATTTATAGTAATTTATGATAAAACTATCAATAATTGAATCATCGGTCCCCCATTCTCTAATAATTTCTTTGGGGATATAGACTGAGGTCTGGTAGATGCCTCTGCCCTTTCTGTCAAAGAGGTTTACATAGGCTCCAGCTCCTTGTGAGGTGTCTCGGCTTATGTTTTGTACATTCCAGATAAACTGATAGGCTGTGTCCTTGGTTAAGGCATTGATCAGGATAGGCTGGATTAAGATAGCATTCTTTACTGGCACTAAGGTATCTGGGGCAGTAGGAGAGATTGTACCAGCAGAGATAGTGCTTGAAATAGTGCCCTGAGAGTAAGATGTCAGGGAAGTTACGAGGGTCAGGATTAAGAGTAGTTTTTTCATATTGTGTTTTTTATTTTATAAGCAATTCAATCCTCCTAAAAAGTCTCCAATGATTCTCCAGTTTGAGCCATCTGATTGAATAGTGATGGCTTGTTGGCATTGTAAATCATAGGTTGCATTACCATCTATTGTTTGAGCTCCATTGGGGTCTATGGTTAATACATCTGATACATTAGTGCGATTTATTTTTATTACATAAATCCTTCCTTTACAAGTAGTTGCATCTGGTAGGTTGGCAGTTGCATTACCATTTAAGTCAAAGACAACTGTATAATCCGAACTGGTTAAGGTATAAGTGGCAGTTTTTATAGCGATGGCTGCTGCTACCGAACCAGCAACGTCAAAGGTTGAATTTGGTGTCTGCGTGTTTATCCCTACATTCCCCCCACTTGTTATTCTCATTCGCTCGGTGTTGTTTGTCTTAATTTGTAAGTCGTGATTAGTAGCTACATTTATAATACCAGCAGGAGACCAAGTTCCAGAAGCATAAGTAGTTGTAATAAACATATTTACCGCTTCATTACCGCTTGAAATATTTATATCAGCAAAATTAAAAGTTGCCGAACCATCGCCTTGTGTTGCTAAAGTATTTTTAATAGTAAGTCTTGGAAATGTACCACCACTTCCCGAGTTTGATGATTTAGACATTTCAACAAATGAATTCGGACTTGTTGTACCAATCCCTACATTCCCCCCACTTGTTATTCTCATTCGCTCGGCATTGTTCGTTGCAAAAGCTAAGGCATCACTTGATACTAAAGTTGAACCTAAAATAGATTGACCAGCTATTGTACTGTTAAAACCTTGATAAATATCTAAATATGTCGTGCCTCCGCTTCTTATGGCCAATGCAAATTTTGCAGCACCTCCATTCGTAATAGCACCGGGATTAATTTCTGTTAATGCTGCTGGGGAAGTCGTACCTATACCTACATTGCCAGCGGTTGATTCTGTTACTAAAGCATATTTATTTGTAACAACTCCACCACTTGAAGGGTCATCTGTTCTACCAATATAAATACCATAACTATTTGTAACGGTAACATTTGATTGAACAACGGGTGTGTTCGTTTTAATGCCATACATATTTGCTATTGTATAGCTGCCAGATACTGGGCTTAATCCAACCATTCTTACATTATACCCTACTAAACCTCCTGTTACTGCTGATTGCACCCTTGTATCATTGTAAACACTTATTGGGTCTGTTCCAGCTAATGTTCTTGAACTACCAATATCCAATGTTGCGTTGGGGGAACTCGTACCAATCCCTACATTCCCCCCACTTGTTATTCTCATTCGCTCTGTATCATTCGTAAATAATGTAAATGGATGATTTGATGTTGTTCCTATTTGTCCTTGACCACCTCCTGCATAAAAAGAACCAATAGTAGATGATGAACCTGTTACTTGAACTATACCATTACCTGTACTATTATTTACTTGTAAGTTTGTAAATCCAATATAAACATTCGGACTTGTCGTACCTATACCTACATTGCCACTTCCGTCAATAGTTAATCTATCAGATGTTCCTAAAGGGTCTTGTCCTATTTTGAATTTATCACTATCACTATTATCAATACCTACATACCGACTTGAACCTGTAACTCTATATTCACTTACTGCATCTCCCGTACCTGCGTTTTGTATTTTTGCTATTGGTGTTGTTGTAGAAGTATTAGCATATACAGTTAATAATCTGTCAGGATTTGTAGTTCCTATACCAAGATTTCCCGAAGCATCTAAGGTCATAGCTTGTGTAAAGGAGATGGCATTACCTGCGGTGCCGCTTCCAGCATATCGCCAAATATGCTGACCATTATTCTGATAATAATTTGTAGCAAATCCGTTTGCAATATATTTCCAATTTGTTCCATCATAAAAAGCATTAACAGAAGATGCCAATAAATCTGCTTCTGCTGATATTGATGCTTGATTTAATATTTGAAATGCCCTAAATGCACTTCCCCACGAACTTGGTGTTACTCCTAAGCCAAGATTGCCTGATGCGTCAAGACGCATCTTTGCGGTAGGTGTAGTTGAACCACTATTTGAAGTCCTAAATTCAATATATCCGCCATCGGCTCCAGTAGTAGTTTGCTCAATATGTATGGCACCCAATGAACCCCTATTACTTTGACCAGTAAATCTTCCCCCAGCAGTTGCTAAATCTAATGCTTGTTTTGATATTACTTGACCATTATTGTCAGCGGAAAAAGAGCCTCCACTTGCTACAACATCTAATCTATAAGAAGCAGATGGGGTAGAAGTACCAATTCCTATACTCGTACCATTATCAAAGATTAAAGAGTTCCCTATTGCACTACTTGAAGTAAACTTAGGTATATAGTTGGTAGTGCCTGATCCTGTTACTGGATTGGTTAAAGCATTTTGCTTATTATTAAAAGTAGTCCAGTCAGTGCTTGATAAGAAGCCATTAGTAGAGCCTGATGCCTGAGAGATTGATATTGTCGGGGAAGTGCCGCCACTCGATGAAATAGGAGCAGTTCCCGAAACACTACTAACCTTAGTATTGGCCAGTGCAGCTACACTATCCACCCCTTTTTGCCTCCATAATCTGGTAGAAATTAAGGCTGTATCGATAGCCAAAGTACCCGATCCGGTGATAGGTCCTCCAGTCAGTCCTGTACCAGTATTAGACCCTACCGAAGTTACCGTACCCCCACTTGAAGGGGAGCTGTTTGTAATGGTAAAGCTCGGATAAGTACCAGCAATAGAAATACCAGTACCCGCACTAAGGCTTACAGTCTGATCTGGGGCAGTGTTAGTAACCGTAATGTTACCAGAGCCAGTTACCGGGCTGTTAGCCACTGATATCCCAGTACCGGCAGTTATACCCACCGAGGTAACCGTTCCGACATTGTAAGTCCTATTGGCTGTTAAGTCCTGAGATGTGCCATTAATAGTGATGGTTCGTGTCTGGGGAACATATGTTGCAGCAGCGGTATTGCTTCTGAGATAGGGGGAAAGCATCGAAGCGGTATCAGATATATTTAATTTGAGGTTGATATTAGCCTGCAAGGAATCGACACCCTTTTGTCTCCAAGCTCTCGTTGAGATTAACAAGGTATCAATAGCAAGTGTGCCAGAGGTCGTAATGGGCCCTCCAGTCAATCCTGTGCCAGTATTTGAGCCAACAGAGGTAACTGTGCCCCCAGAACTGGGCGAGCTATTTGTAATAGTAAAGTTTGGATATGTGCCGCTTATAGAGATACCAGTGCCGGCATTGAGAGCGACTGTTTGATCGGGAGCTGTATTAGCAATCGTTCCAGTTGTAGATGAGTAGCTTATCCCAGTTCCAGCATTCAAAAAGTTCTTTCTGGCATACGGACTGAGCATTGCAGCAGTGTCGCTGATGTTAACCTTTGTAGCCAATCCCGCATTTACAACGTTAGTTCCCGCATAAGGAGATAACATTGCAGCAGTGTCAGAGATATTTAATTTGAGGTTAATTCTATTGCTCAAAGATATAGTATCGGCTGGACTTAATTTACTATTGAAAGTAGTCCAATCAGCACTCGATAAAGCACCCCTATTAGTAGCAGAAGCAGTCGGTAAGTTAAAAGTATGCGTAGCAGTAACCGATGAGATATTAAAGTCTGTGCCAGATGTGCCAGTTACTAAATATTGAGCTGGAGCAGTCAACCCATTGATTGCACCTATACCAGTGGTGAAGGTAGTATGAACCTCACCCACATATCCATTTTGAGTATATAAGGTAACGGTCTTACCATTTGTATTTGAGATATAAAACTGAATTATAATACGATCAGTAACGGTTAAAGAAGTAGTTGGAATACTAACTGACCAACTATATAGATTAGGGGTTGATCCTTCAGTAATTTGCTCAATGGGGGATGTGGCAATAGTAGTAATGGTCGAACCATCCCACTTTTCAACCTCAACCCATATTTCAGCATGATTAGCACCTCCACCAGTTTCACTAAGCCAAGCATCAACACTCCAAACCCCAGCAGGGATTTGTACTAATCCCGGCTTTCCCGGATCAGTAATAAAATTAGCAATGTTTCCAGTAGTTGACCTTGTAAAGTTAGCAGCAGCACCAGTATTGGCAGTATCTCCCAGCTCATACATTTGTAAACCTCCAATAGTGCCCATGCTGACACCACCGTTAAAGTAGTAAATCTTACCACCTCCTCCACCTCCTGGAGAACCAACAGAATCAACAAACGCAAATAAGTGATTGCCCCCTTTTACATAAAAGACAGAGTCAGACCCATTCTTTTTATATACTTGGGTAACATACTTGTTAGTCGTGTCTGATGGATTAATTGACCCTCTGGCCTTAATCCATTGTGTTCCAGTATAAGTATAAACACTTGAATCTGAGGTATTATAAAATAACCCCCCAGCATTAGTAGAACCACCGGTCCTTAAACTTGGGCTTGTACCTTTAGGGATGTGGAAGGTAGAGTCAAACATACCGGCAATCCAACGGTAGCGACCATTGATATTGGTATAATTTGATGGAGCTTGTCCAAAAGCTACCTGACTAACTACTAAAAGTAAAACCAGCTTAAATATTCGTATCATATACTATGTTTATTGATTCTTGTTCTTCAAAAGGTATATTAGGGTCAAACTGAATAACCCCAGTGGATGGGTTGTAATGAGCTTGTCTTGTATTAATCATAATATCATTAACACTGGTCAGCACATCGTATTCCACCCCATTTCGAGCCACAAATAACATCTTGACATAAGCTATTGTAGCATCAAAGACATTACTTTGCCCAACGATTGGATAATATGTTTGTCTTAATGTCATTAGTCTTTCCACATTGCCCAGACTGTCTCGCCCGGATTAAAAGGTATATTTGAATCAAATGTGATCCTTCCTAATGCACTATTGAAAAGTGCAGTCCTATTTGATGGACTTCCTGTAGTGATAGGATCATAGACAGTACCCTCTCTTGCTATTGCAAGGATAGTCTTGCCTTGTAAAGACTTGCCAGTTGCTGACAAGCCAGAAATAAATGTTGCCCCAGAGCTTGTAGTCCAATAATCAGAATCTACATCCTCATCTAATGATGGGCTCGATGGGCTTACATCCATAAGAAAAGCTCCAGTACCAATGATATTAACCGTACACTGCACAAAAGATTGCACATCCCCAGAGATAGGTAAATTTTGTATTAAAGCCTCACCTTCAATCGTTCTTATATCTCCATCTAAGTTAGTAAACTCAAACTGCCATTCCAAAGCAGCCCTTCTAACTGATTCTTGCATTAAATAAAAAGGACTATATCTGTTAGCATCATTGTCAGTTACCAATACCCCAGAGGCAGAGCCAGACCATTCGGTCCTTCTAATCCTCCTTTTAGTAAATAAACCATCATTGACAGATGTCCTATTGATAATCTCATTGGTTAACTCAAATGAGCATGACTTGGCACAAAAGACTGGGTAATAGTTTCCACTTACCTTTATAGAGGCAATCATGTTCGACCCCTTGACTACTTTACCATCGTTCATTCTTGGATATATTTGAACGAATGACCAGTATATGTTTTCGGTATTGATCCATCTTGTACCTCAATCATATAAAGATTCCATTCGCAGTTATCGGTATCTTGTTCGTAATGTAGTAACTTAAAACCCTTATTATAAGTGGCTGGGTGTGTATCTTTCTGCCTATAAACATGAAGCAAGTCTGGTAGGTCAGGCAAACCATCATAAGTCTTGTCAGTATCTAAGCCATCACAAGTAGCCTCAAAGGCTGTAAAGACCCTGTTATATTGATTCCAGACCGCTTGATTCTGATGTTGCCCATAAGGTAATTGATCCTCTTGGGGAGGACTACCCTGGAACTCTATTGAATCATAAAAGTTACCAGACAAGGTATAGTTATAACCCTTAATCTGTGCAGCTCCTACTGTTTCGCTTTGTGTAGACTCGGCAAAGGTTAATATTGTCTTATTAGGGATTAATGAATACTCTACCGCCACAATTCTGTACTTGCCATTGTTAAGGCTAGTAAAACTGACATCTACATAGTCGTTGATGTTAAAGTAAGGAGTATAAAAGCCATCTAAGTTTACCCCATTACCAGCAGCAAATATAGCATTACCATTGTATAAAGTCTCCCCTAGTTCTGTCAGTAGTAAGGCCCCTTTCATTTCTATTCGTGGAGCATCGGACATAAAAACAGATTCCTCTCTGACAGCCATGTTATCTACTTGCTGCTCAGATATATGCTGTTGCCCTTTGTATTTAGCATAAGAGCCATTTACCCTAGGGGTTAAAGTTATGCTTAGATTATTAAAGAATAAAGGAGCAAAAATATTAAAGTTCACTGCCAAACGAATCCAGATGCGACCATCAGCCGGAATTTCTATTTCAGAGCTAGCATTTGTATATTTAGGCAGCTCATCAGTAGGATCTAAGGCATTATCTAAGGTTATCCGCCACATTTGAGTAAACGGATTGTCAGCTATGGAAGCAGTCAAAGGTTTTGGCTTGCTAACCCATTGATTGATGATAGAGGATGGGTTTGTGTTATCATACTGCCAAGTATAGTAATTGGTATCAGCCTCTAACCAAACGTGAACTGGGTTAATAATATTAAGGTTGACATCTTGTCCGACATCTACCGAGATTTGTAATTTATCCCCCTTTTGAACATAGAAAGGTGTAGATTTTACATAGTGTATAAAGTCAGTGCCAGCCACATCCTCATGCTCGACCACTAAGTATCTCTCTTTTTCATAGCCATACTCAAACTCCTTAATCAATTCCCCTCTGGCTCCAGCTTGCTGGTAAAGGTCTAACCAAACACCTCCAGTGCCATCCCCAGCTCTGGCCAAGATCCATCCTTCAGGACGATAAACCCCGGTAGATGTGGGAGCAGTAGGATCGGGAGCAGTTGTCTCTGTACCTCTCTCAAAATCTATATTCTGGACTATCTCTGATGGATAGTTGTAATCAAACGTATGTTTAACCGCTTTGTAAGGCCTTTGCAGGCTTAGCCTTGCATCATCGTTCATAAAGGCTATGTCATAATTAGCCCCAATATCTTTGACTAAAAGAGGATAAAAATAGCCAATAGGCTCACCCTCAAATGTAAACTTACACAGTCTCTTAATTGCATAACCAGCCTCATCAGTAGAACGGATAAACCAAGCATTCTTTTGCTGACTTAAATCGCAAAATTCCTTTAATAGCTTTTCTAATACACTATAGCAGTTTTCTAGTTCGCCAATGCTTGTTTCAAATGTCTGGGCATTCAAATAAAGCATATTGTAAAAATGGTCTGCTGGGGCATCATAAGTAGCAGAAACCTCTAAGAGATTCATTTCTACCCATATCTCTAATTCTAACCCAGTTTTTTGTAAACACCAACTAATATATTTTATTAATGCATGAGGACCAGTTAAAGTTCTACCTTCATTATCCGTAAGTGGTAAATCTCTAAGAAAGGCTATGCCATCAGTAGCAATAAGCTCTAATACATTAGGGTCTGGTTGAAATGTCTGCCCTAAGTCAGAAATAGAAAGCCAACCAGTAAATATAACATCTGACTCAGTGCCTACAGCAATCTCTACCTTATATTGCTGATCACCACCCTCAGCAAAAGTCATGGCATTTACCTCATCATTAGTAAAAACTCTTAGTCTGCAACTCTTACTTTTTATAGGGGTAAACTTGTCCTCTGAGTTGTCAACGGTCTGTAAAACTACTGGGGCATCTGCTGTCTCTAGATCTACTTCAGATAAGTCATTTTCGGCTGTGTTTGTAATCTTTACATAAATAGTCTGCTCATTCGGGCTATTGTCCGAATAATCTACTTGCGTATTAACAAAACTACCTTTGTAAAAGTTAGCCATTTACTCTTAGTTGACTCCTTTGTGTTCTAGCGTATGCTAAAATAATATCTTGACCTCTAAGTGTTGTACCACCACCTCCACGACCACTTAATACAGAGGCCAATCCCTGACCAAAACTAGGCAGCTCATCATTGGGTACAATAGTACCCGCCACATTAGGCACAAATAACTCTGGACCTCTTTCTCCTACTAAGTAAGTCTTGTTACCACTTACTGGTCCACCCTCAGCCCTTGCACCGCCAAAGTTCTTTAGTAAAGAGGCAGCAGCTATTGAAGCTATACCTAAACCAATGGCAGCCGCACCGGGGATGGCAATACCACCCGGTCCGAGGATTCTGTCTATACCCTCTTTGGCAATACCGTAAGCAATCAATGCTTTACCGATGGCAGTCAGTAAAGAGCTAATCACATTTAAGATACCCTCTCCAAAGTTCTCTCCAGATAGCAAGTTACCGAGACTTTCCCCTATTCCCTCTAAACCAGATTGTAAGGCATTCTGTAAGGCTTGTGTTAAAGTATTGGAAAACTCTAAAACAGCCTTATCAGCACCCTCGGCTTTGATTCTAGGCCTTACTGGAATTGTTACATCCTTTGGGTCTGTTTGTATATTTTTTATTGCCTTTTGTAAGTCAGGCAATAGACTAGGTAAAGGACCAGCTAACTTAGCTTCAAACTCAGTTAGATTCCTTATACCCGGTATTAAATTAAAATCAAACTTGACATCAGCAGTACCCCCAGTAATGGTAGGTATTTCTAAACCAGTTTGCTTTTGTACTATCTGACTTAATAGCCTATCTCTTTCTCTTAATTGTTGAGATAGTTGTGTATTTAAGTCAAGCTGAGTTCTTTCCTCTTTAGTAAGTAACCTAGCAGCTTGTATTCTACCATCTAAGCCTCTTTTGAGACCTAAGTCTATTATTTGTGTAGTTGCACCAGCTTTCTCTAATTTGAGAATCTCAGTGCTTATATCTTCTAACTCTTTAGTAAGAATCGCTACCTCTGATCTTGCAACCAGACTAGCAGTATATCTTTGATAAGCTATATTAAGGCTATTGATTAAGCCTTCCTCAATTTTCAAATCCCCAAAATACTGAGGATTTATAGCTCTTAACTTTTTAAGGATGCCTTCCTTTTGGCCTCTAGTTGTGTTCTCAGAGTTTAAGGCAATGATTAATTTATCAATCTCTACCCTTTCTCTAGCTATGCCTTCGAAAATAGCTTTTTGTTCTTCTGCCCATTTTGCATCACGTTTTGGATGTTCGTGATACTCTACTCTTAATGGTGCGAATCCATTGACACCTTGCTCAGCATCATTCCAGAATTTCCAGAAATGATTATATCCTAATGGTGTGGATGTAAGAATAATCTTAGTAGTTTCACCAGCAGATACTACCGGGTAAACAAAAGTAAAGAAACTTTCTGCTATATTATTAGGGATGATAGCTACTTCATCCACATATAAAAGGTTGACAGACTTACCCCGTATACCAGCAGAAGAAGTAGCGGCAGTAAATACGGAAGAACCGTTTTCCAATTCCACATCGCCTTTGTTCCATGTCTTAATACCCTGCTGCATCCATATAGGAACGTTCTCGTACATTAACTGATAACGAGATAAAATCTCCATAGCGCCATCAGACTTATGTGCTAGGATAGCAACGGTTTTATTATTGTTGAAAAGAGTATACCATAAAACATAAGCAGCAACCACTTGAGATTTACCCATCTGTCTAGGCTGCATGCTAATTACACGACGATTATCTTGAATAAGATTAATAAATCTTTCCTGATAACCAAATAATTCGAATGGAATTAATTGTTCAGAATCTAATGATACAATTTGACAATATGTTTTTATGAAATAAATTGGATCGTCTTTACACTTTAATATCTCAGAAACATTATCCTGAGTATAATTAATTACAAAACCAATTTGTTTTAACGACCTATTGCCGTTATAAGAATTTTTATTTTGACTCAATTGTTCTAGCTCTCTCAGCGCTAATCATTTTCATTAAATCAGATGTAGAGCCTGCAAATACAATATTATTAGTAGTAATGTTTTTAGCTGGAGCTTCGCCAGTTAAATCTATTTTTTGCTTATGAAGAGCCATTAGATCTTTAGCCATTTCAGATTGTGTCTTCATTAATTGACCGGCTACTTCATATACTCTAGCGCTCTCTGAATTTTTAGCTAG
>OGWP01000048.1_pt1 | contig 11490 bp, 20 predicted proteins | sample 1576051 | NCBI WGS metagenome assembly OGWP01 (sample SAMN07581524, study PRJEB24739) | freshwater metagenome | reverse complement strand
AATTTGTAGCGGTGTGTATGTATTTCGTAGGTATCTATTTGTACATTTTTAACAACTTAACTAAATGGGGGATTTAGTGTGGAATTTGAAGCATTTTGGGAAATGTGGCCTAAAAAAGTGGCTAAGAAAAAAGCTGAATCTGCTTGGTCTAAACTCACCCAGCTTGAAAAGCGAGAAGCTATGGAAGCCTTGCCAAAGCACCTTAAATACTGGGAAATCAAACAAACCCACATAGACTTTATACCGTACCCAGCCAGTTGGATTAATGCCGAGCGGTGGACTGATGTGTTAGACATGACCCCGCCCAAACCAAAAGTGGATAGGTCGTGGATGTTTAGCCAACAAGGAATTGAAGCCAAAGCTAAAGAACTAGGTATTTTGGGTAATGGCTACGACACCTACGAAACATTAAAGAAAAAGATAATGCACAGGCTAGGAATGGAACTTGAGTGATTTATTTGAACAACCAAGAATTGTGCCAGCTAGCCCAAAACTTATGAATTTGCGTGAAGTTGGCGTGGATTACGCTATGGATAAAAATAAAGAATGACACAGCCGTTTGCCAGTTACAAGCCATTCCAACATGATTCGCAATGCTCACAAGGTGTTCTATGGTGCAGAATATCAAGACCATTGTTTTGCGGTAGCCATGTGGACTGACCCTGTTGCTGGTAATCGTATGTCAAAAGACCATGTTTGGCTTGAACTTAGGCGGCTTGCTATAGCCCCTGACGCACCTAAATTTACCGCTACTTGGATGATTAGCCAAATGGTTAAAGATATAAAAAGACGGTTTCCTGATGTAACTAAGCTAGTTTCTTACCAAGATACCGAAGTTCACACAGGCACTATTTACAAAGCAGCGAATTGGGTTTTAGATTCAGTAAGTAAATTTCAAGATTGGAGTAACGAAAAACGCCAAAGAAACGCATTACAAAGTAAAGCTGACAAAATTAGATGGATTTACGAGGTATAAATGACCATAAACACAAATCTGCAGTCAGGCAGTTGTGTAAATGGCGGCATGAATGGGGGTTAGCCAAGTTTAGGGAATACCTATCAAAATACAAACTTGATAGTAAATTACTAAAAGACTTTGCTCACCAATGGAAACTAGGTAACAAAGGTAATCAGGGGGAATGGAAATGAAAGAATACGACCCACACGAAGCAATCGACTTTATATTTAAAACCGCACCGCAATACGCTAAAGCAAGCGGTGAACTAGCCCAACTGGAAGCGTTTAGACACAGCCTAAAAGCTATCAAAATGGCCCAAACAGACGAGCAAAGTCTAGGTGGTCAGGAGCGTGAAGCCTATCGCAGTCAAGAATATCAAGACTTATGCAAGGCTATTGGTGTAGCTACAGAAAACAAAGAAGCCCTGAAATGGCAACTAGAAGCAGCCAAGATGCGATTTGAAGCATGGCGTACCCAACAAGCTAACGACAGACAAATAGAAAGGTTGACCCGATGAGAGAGTTTGCAGAAGTTTATTTAGACCTAACCCGTGCCATTAAACGGCTACACGAAGCCAAGCTAAAGCAAGACCATGTAAATGCTTACCTAATTAGTTGCGATGTAACCGATTTGGCCCAAGAACTTGAGGATGTACTGCAAAGAGATGCAAACATTCAATAAAATCATGCGTAACGCTTACGCATCGCATATTGATTACGGTGCGTTTATGGGGTTAGTGCCTGACAATCCTAACTTTTGCCCTAGCAATATTGACGGTATAGCCGAGCGAAACGGCAAGTTTTTGGTCATGGAGTGGAAACGCCCAAACGAAAAGGTCAGTAAGGGCCAACAGTATTTACTGCAAGCCTTCGCTAAAACGCCTAACTTTACTGTTGTTATTGTGCAAGGTAATACTGACGAAGGGCTGGTGATAGATGACTTTTGGCAAGTACAGCATTATGGTTCATGCACTAAAATCGGCACGGGGGTTGAAGAATTTAAAGCCTTTTACTTAATGTGGTATGAATACGCAAACGAAAAAACACTATGACAAAGTTGCACGGCTCGGCTGTATCTTATGCAGACAATACGGAATTAAAGACACCCCCGCAGAAATCCACCACATTAGAAGATTTGGTGGGCTGCGAGAAAACGCAGAGGTCATACCGCTATGCCCCGAACATCATCGAGGGAATACAGGCGTTCACGGACTTGGAGCTAAAGGATTTGAGCGTAGATACAATCTTACTCAAGAAGATTTGCTTACCTTCACGACACGGTTGCTCGCTATAAATGAATGAACTTTATTTAGGCGATTGCTTGGAAGTAATGAAACAGATTCCTGATAAGTCTGTAGATGCCATTATTTGTGATTTACCTTATGGAACTACTGCTTGTAAATGGGATTCTGTAATTCCTTTTGAGCCATTGTGGGAACAATACAAGCGAGTGATTAAAGATAATGGTGCTATTGCTTTGACAGCAAGCCAGCCATTTACAAGTGCTTTAGTAATGAGCAATCCAAAATGGTTCAAATATGAATGGATTTGGGAAAAAAATAAAGGAAGCAATTTTGCTAATTTAAAATATGCACCAATGAAAGAACATGAAAGTATTTTAATTTTTTGCAAAACATCTGCTAAATATTTTCCAATTATGCAAGAAAGAAAAGGTGCTGGTTTAGTTAGAACTAAATATAAATACAATGTGTCAAATACGGGCAAAAGAGATGCAATGGGTAATTTAGAAATGACCCATGCTAACCACAATGGAAACAATATATTAAGATACCCAAGTTCTATTCAAAAGTTTAATACAGAGGTTGGCAAACACCCAACTCAAAAGCCTGTAACTTTAATGGAATATCTTGTTAAAACTTATACTCAAGAAAATGATACTGTATTAGATTTTACTATGGGTTCAGGAACAACAGGAGTAGCTTGTAAGAACTTAAACAGAAACTTTATAGGTATAGAACTTGACGAAGAATATTTTAAGATAGCTAAAGATAGGATAGAGTCGCATAAACTTGTTGAACAAATATAGCAAAGTATGCTATAATATCGCTTGTGAGGGCATTGTATTGCCCAAAGAAACGTAATTCTACAAAAGCCTGACTGCACTCTCTCCGTGGTTGGGCTTTTTCTTTTATATGAAGCTATCTATTTGCGAACAATGTGGTGAACCATTTGACTTCACCGAGTATACTCTATGTAACGATTGTAGATATGACCACAGATTTATTAAATTAAGGAAAAGCTATGAAGAAGCCAACAACGAAAAAAGGCAAGATGGCGAAAGTCAGCAAAGTGATGAAGGAATTTAAAGCAGGTGGTTTGCATAGTGGAAAAGGTGGTAAAGTAGTAAAATCACCTAAACAAGCTATTGCTATCGCACTTAGCGAAGCTGGTATGTCTAAAAAGAAAGGTAAATAATTATGCCAATGGTCGGAATGAAAAAGTTTGCTTACACAGAAAAAGGTAAGAAAGAAGCTAAAGAATACGCAAAGAAAACAGGTAAGAAGGTAGCAGCAAAGCCTATGAAAAAAGGTGCAAAGCGTGGCTACTAAACCAGGCTTGTGGGCTAACATCCATGCTAAGCGTAAACGTATAGCAGCAGGTAGTGGCGAGAAGATGCGCAAACCAGGCACTAAAGGCGCACCTACAGCTAAAGCTCTAAAACAATCAGCAAGTAAAAAGAAATGATTAAGAAGGGCAAAGAAACATTCTCAGGTTATAATAAACCTAAGAGAACACCTAGTCATCCTACTAAATCACATGCAGTATTAGCTAGAGAAGGTGGAGTAGAAAAACTTATACGCTTTGGTCAAAAAGGCGTAAGTGGTGACAAAACAGATACAGCAAGAGCAAAGTCATTCAAAGCAAGACACGCTAAAAACATTGCAAAAGGTAAGATGAGTGCCGCATACTGGGCAAATAAGGTGAAGTGGTAAAACTAGATATATACGTAGGATATGATGGCAAAGTAGAACCAGTTGCTTATCATAACTTTTGCCAGTCAGTTATAGAGAAATCATCTATACCGGTAAGTTTTACACCATTAGCACTAAACACTTTAAAAGACTACGAAGAAACACATAAAGACGGTAGCAACGCATTTATCTATTCACGCTTTTTAGTGCCATATTTAAATAACTTTAAAGGTATCGCACTATTCGTAGATGGAGATATGACTTGCCGAACAGATATAGCAGAGATACTAGCTAACTTTGATAATGACGAAGCTGTCAAAGTCGTAAAACATAACTACACAACAAAGCATCCTGTCAAGTATCTAGGTGCAAAGAACGAAGACTATCCTAAAAAGAATTGGTCTTCAGTAATGTTATGGAATTGTGGGCATTGGCTCAACAAACAGCTAACACCTAAGTTCGTACAAGAACAAACAGGTAAATACTTACATAGGTTTGAATGGTTAAAGTATCCTGAAGAACAAGTAGGTAAACTAGACGAAACATGGAACTGGCTAGAAACAGAATACGAATACAACAAAGATGCTAAGCTAGTACATCATACGCTTGGCACACCATGCTTTAAAAACTATCAGAATACAGACTATAGTCAAGAATGGTGGGAAACATACCAAAGAATGATATACCCTTTAAAAGGAAAGAATAGAGAAAGCGAGTTATAATTGGCTACATTACAGGACATACTATCAGGGAACTTCCCTGCTGCACAGAGATATGCAGAAGGTTATGCCCAAATGCCATCATACCTACAAGACCCATACTTAGGATTATCTACTAGCAATATAGGTAAAGTTACTAAAGGGTTATTAGGCATACAAACACCAGAAGAATTTGCAAAACTTGCTGAAAAAGGCAAAATAAATATTGCTAAAGATACAAAACAAGAAATTGGTGGGTTATTATCAGGTAAATCAAAATTTGCTGAATTACCTAACTTAAATTGGGATGACCCAAAAACTTACGATTTAGTTGACCCATTAATAGAAAAAGGTTTTAAAGCAAAAACAATTCAACAAGGACCAGATACTGTTACATTGCTATATAAAAATCCAAAAGATATTAAATTATTAGAAACAGCTAGAAACCCTTATGAATATGGTAAGGCTTATGGCTATTCAGATGCAGATATAGCACATTTTTATAATAAACAATTTGGTGACAATGGTTTTAATATGCTTTTACAAGCTATGGGTAAAAAACCATCTTCAAATAAAACAGAATTTGAATTAGCTCATGAGTTAGCGTCTAAGAACGCAGAAACGCTATTAGGATTGCCTAAAGGTAATACTGCTATGGATAGAGCTAAGGCTATGGGATATACAACACCTGCATATCATGGAACTGTATCAGATGATGTTAAGCAATTAAGAGATTTATTTTACTCTGCTAAAAATCCAAAAATGGCAAGTGAATATGCAAATCCAGATTACATTGGTGGTGGATTATTACCAACAGACTCACCCAATGTTATTCCAACACTAAACAAACTTGGTTCAAATAAAAAATTAAATAGATGGTCGCAATATGAAAATCAATTTTCATTAGATGAAAACCCACATTATTGGATGGATGAAGGATACACAAGTGCAACATTTGCAGAACCAGGAAGAGCAAAAGATGCTGTTTACTTAAATTATTACCCACAAGATGTTAGGTCAAGATTTGCAGCATTTGACCCAGCAAGAGCAAATGAACCTGACTTACTAGCAGCTACTATGGCATTTCCTATTAGTGGCTTACTACAAGAACCTAAAGAAAAGAAGAAAAAGAAATAAACAATAGAGGGCAACCAACCTATAAGGAGTTGCAATATTATGGCAGAACGATTAAGAAAAAGACACCAAGACGAAGTAAGAACAAAAATACAGACAAGTCAGCTAGTAAATGTCTTGCAAAATCATGCACTTGGTATAGATGAAGAAAAAGAAATTACACCTACACGCATGAAAGCTATAGAGATATTACTAAGAAAGTCATTACCTGACTTATCATCTACAGAAATAAGCGGTGTAGATGGTGGAGAAATACCATTAGGCATTGGGATAAACTTTGTCAAACCAAACGATAGCTGAGTTTCCTGATAAACTTAAATTCTTATTTGAGCCACACCGTTACAAAGTAGCATACGGTGGTAGAGGTTCAGGTAAGTCATGGTCATTTGCTAGAGCATTGCTTATAAAAGCAGCTAATGAGCCAACACGTGTCTTATGCGCACGTGAAATACAAAAGTCTATCAAGCAGTCAGTACATACATTACTTAATGACCAAATACAAGCATTAGGTCTAGGAGCTTTCTATGAAGTTCTTGAGTCAGAAATACGTGGTCTTAACGGTAGCTCGTTCAGTTTTACTGGGTTGGCTACTAATACTGTAGAGTCCATTAAGTCTTTTGAAGGATGTGATATTGTCTGGGTGGAAGAGGCACAAACAGTATCAAAGAAGTCGTGGGATATTTTAATACCTACAATACGTAAACCTAATTCAGAGATATGGGTATCATTTAACCCTAACATAGATACAGACGATACATACCAAAGGTTTGTTGTAGAACCACCAGAGAACGCTAAAGTCGTTAAGGTTAATTACCAAGACAACCCATGGTTTCCTGAAGTCCTAGAGATAGAACGTCAGCATAGTGAAAAGACTAACCCTGACTATGCAAACATCTGGGAAGGTGAATGTAAAGCTGCTGTAGATGGTGCTATCTATGCTAACGAGATACGTGAAGCACAAGAGAATAACCGTATTACTACTGTTCCTTATGACCCAATGCTAAAGGTTCATGTAGTTATGGACTTAGGTTGGAACGATAGCATGTCAGTTATCCTATGCCAAAAAGGTGTATCAGACTTACGCATTATTGGTTACATAGAAGATGACCACAGAACATTAGATAGTTATTCAGCACAGTTAAAAGATATGTCATACAATTGGGGAACAATGTTTCTACCACATGACGGACAATCTAAAGACTTTAAGCATGGTATATCAGCAGAAGATATTATGCGTAAACTAGGTTGGGATATACGTATCGTACCTAAACAAGATATAGAGTCTGGTATTAAACTAGCAAGAATGAACTTTCACAGAATATACTTTGACAAGTCATCACAAAGACTTGTTGAGTGTTTAAAGAATTATCGCAGAAGTATAAACTCTGCAACTAACGAACCTGGTGCGCCATTACATGATGAATACTCTCATGGTGCAGACGCATTTAGATACTTATGTACTTCCATAGAAAACATGAAGAACGAGTCATGGTCTAGTGGTAAGATACAATATAATAACCGAGGAATAGTATGAAGATACAAGACATGGAGATAATTGCACAGATAGAGGCAGAAGAGAATATTGCCTATGGTGTAAATGATAGTGCATTGTCTAATGATAGAGCAGAAGCGATTGATTACTACTTAGGACAACCATTCGGTAACGAACAAGAAGGTCGTTCACAAGTCGTATCGTATGACGTTCAAGATACTATAGAATCAGCGCTGCCTCAAATTTTAAAAATTTTTGTAGCCGGTGATAAGGTTGTTCAGTTTGACCCTAAAGGTCCAGAAGACCAAGACGCAGCAGACCAAGAAACAGACTATGTAAACCATATCGTGATGGAAAAGAACGAAGGTTTCAAGATATTCTACGTATGGTTTAAAGACGCATTACTCTCTAAAAATGGTTATGTAAAAGTCTATGCAGAACAAGAAGAGGAAGTAGAAGAATACGAATATAAAGGTTTAACAGACGCACAACTCCAAATGTTAGCGTCAGATGAAAATACAGAGGTATTAGAACACGATATATACCCTGACTCATCTATCAACATGGATGTTATCTATCAACAAGCAGCCATGAATGGTGTTGACCCAGCTACAGTTATGCAACCTATGTTACATGACGTTAAGCTCAAAGTTACAGAAAAGAAAACAGAGATTGTTGTAGAAAACGTAGCACCTGAAAACATGATGGTATCTGTAGAGGTCAATGGTCCTAACCTACAAGATGCACGTTTCGTTCAGCACAGAGAAGTGATGCAGTTAGCTGACATTGCTGAAACATTTAACAAGCCACTAGAATACATTAAGTCTATCATGTCAGACCTTCGTGATACATTTGAAGAAGAGTCTAATGCACGTGATATTTATGACGAAGAATATGACAGAGCTATTGAGTCTAACGAAGCTCTTGTTAAAGACACATACATTAAGTTAGATGGTGAAAGACATAGAGTAGTAGTGTTAGGCAATACTATTCTTTACAAAGAAAAGACTGAGTATGTTCCATTTGCATGTATCACTCCAATGATAATGCCACATAGACATATTGGTCGTTCTTATGCTGACTTGACTATGGACATTCAGCTTATCAAGTCTACACTTATTCGTGGTCAGTTAGATAACATGTATCTAGCTAACAATGGTCGTTATGCTATCTCAGATAGAGTAAACCTAGATGATATGCTCACATCAAGACCAGGTGGTATTGTTCGTGTAGAAGGTGACCCAGGTGCAGGCATTATGCCTTTATCACATCCACCACTACCAGCATCATCATTCGGTATGGTTGAATACATGGACTCTATGAAAGAGAAGAGAACAGGTATCACAGCATATAACCAAGGCTTAGACTCTAACAGTCTTAACAAGACAGCTACAGGCGTATCACAAATTATGAACGCTGCTCAACAAAGAATTGAGCTAGTCGCTAGAACATTTGCAGAAACAGGTGTTAAAGAGTTATTTAAGCTAGTGCATCATCTCGTTAGAACAACACTTACTAAACCTGACATCACACGCATTAGAAACAAATGGGTAGAGATTGACCCTAGAGAATGGAAAGCTCGTAAAGACTTATCTATCTCTGTAGGCTTAGGTGCTGGTAATAAAGACCAACAACTTATGCACTTAACATCTATCTTGAATATGCAAAAAGAAGCTATCCAAGTCGGTCTTACAAACCCAGAGAAGATTTACAATGCGTTAGCTAAACTCACACAAAACGCAGGCTTTAAGAACCCTGAAGAGTTCTGGGTAAACCCAGCTAATACACCACAACAAGAAGGTCAGCCACAAGATAAACCTTCTGAAGCTGAGATTGCAGTTCAAGGTCAATTACAAATAGAACGTGAGAAAGCAGCAGCTCAACTACAACAAGAGCAGGTACGTTCTCAAAATGATGTTATAATTGAACGTGAGAAGATAGCAGCACAAGCAGAGTTAGAAAGATTTAAAGCTCAACTCAAAGCTGAAACAGATTTAGCTATCGCACAAATTAAGGCACAATCAGGAATGATGTATGGTGGATAAGTCACTAGAAGAAGTAAAACGTGGTGAACAAGCAGCACAGATATTAGATAACCCTATTTACCAAGAAGCTATTGCTAAGGTAAAAGAGAACATTGTATCTACTATGGCTACTAGCCCACTCGGTGATGAAAAGACCCATAACAGATTAGTTATCGCATTACAATTACTAAACCAAATTAACAAGCAACTTACTGACGTTATGCAAACAGGTAAGCTCGCAGCTATTCAAACGGACAGACCTAAGTTTAAAATATTCGGATAATATATGGACTACTCTCAATTACTACAAGGCTTGTTTTCAACAATGCCTCAGAGTGGTGGTTTATTGTATATGGACTATCCAAACCAATATGGTACTAGAGCATATCCAATCAAAGATAAAAAAGGCAACATTACAGGATATGGTGGTGAGATGTTACCTAAAAGCACAGGTTGGTTAGGCTTACTACAAACACCTACTGGTGAAACTATGACTGAGTTATCTTCAGAAGATGAGAAAGGTAGTTATCCATTAGTAGTGCCAACACTTACACAAACAGAACGTGATTTAGTAACTAAAGAAATAGTTACAAAGGAAATGGAAGATAAGGCAAGAGCATATCGTGATTTAATGCAATCACAAGGTATATCACCTTTTTATAACGCTTTCCCATACGGTAACAGGTAGTAAGTGTTTCATTCAAAAGCAATTTGTCAGTATTTTGAGTGAAAACCGTTTTGACATGCAAAAGAATTTAGGTAAGGACAAGCCTACTTAGGACTCTTATGAGTCTTTTTTATTGTCTAATTTCAAGGAAAATATTATGAGTGACCAAGTCGTAGAACAGTCACCACAAAGCCGATTAGAGGCTATGCTAGGTGATGATATTGTATCTGATGTGCAAGCTAATTTAGATGCACCTGAAGAGAAAGAACAAGCGCCAATAGAGGCTGAAGCAGAAGAAGAAGCACCTGTAGAAGAAACAGATGCTGAAGAAGAAGCAACAGACGATGCACCTGATGACCAAGCTGAAGAAGCAGAACAGTCTGAAGAAGATGAAGTTCCAGCTATTCTAAAGTTAAAAGTCAATGGTGAAGAAGTTGAAAAGCCACTAGACGAAGTCGTAGCATTAGCACAACAAGGCTTAGACTACACACAAAAGACACAACAAGTCGCAGAACAACGTAAAGAGCTAGAAGCCTATGCTGAGCAAATTAAAGCTCAAGAGCAAGCCTTTCAAGAACAGATGCAACTTAATAACGTGTTAATAGAAGATGTAGCTAAAATTACAGCACTAGACCAACAACTGAACCAATATGCTAACGTGAATTGGCAACAGTTATCTGATAGTGATTTTGTAGAAGCGCAAAAACTTTTCTTTACATATAACCAACTACAAACAGAACGTAGTAATTTAGTTTCACAGTTTGAAGCCAAAAAGCAAGAAGTCGTTCAGAAGCAAACGCAATTGATGGCAGAGAAGATAGCTAAAGGTAAAGAGATTCTAGCTAAAGAGATACCAAATTGGAGTCCTGAGACTAACCAAGCATTGTTATCTACTGGCAAGGATTATGGCTTTACAGATGCAGAACTCAACGCAATTGTTGACCCTCGTCACGTGAAGGTATTGCATGACGCTATGCAATGGAGAAAACTACAACAAAAGGATTCAATTGTAAAGAAAAAGGTATCAAGCGCAAAACCAGTTGTGAAACCTGGAGCTAAAGATACCAAAGCGGAAGCCAATTCTAATGTGCGTCAATTACGTGAGTCATTACGTAAAACAGGCAAATCAGATATGGCTGCAAAACTTATAGAAAACATGCTTTAATTTACAAAGGACACGATAATCATGGCAACAGCAGCAACCAATAGTTATACCGGTAAAGGTATAGCGGAGTCATTTGAGGATATCATTTTTGATATTTCTCCAGAAGATACACCATTGCTTTCATTAGCAAAAAGAATGTCAGCAGGTCAAACATACCATCAATGGCAAACAGACGCACTTGCAGCAGCAGGTACTAACACATCTGTTGAAGGTGATGACGCTTCATTCGCAACATTACCTGCTACAACAGTATTAGGTAACTACACACAAATCTCACGTAAGACAGTTCAAATTTCTAACACTTATGACGTAGTACGTAAGTATGGTCGTAAGTCTGAAGTTGCTTACCAACTTATGAAAGCTGGTAAAGAACTTAAACGTGACATGGAATATGCAATTGTTCGTAACCAAGCATCAACA
>OGWP01000047.1_pt1 | contig 11523 bp, 23 predicted proteins | sample 1576051 | NCBI WGS metagenome assembly OGWP01 (sample SAMN07581524, study PRJEB24739) | freshwater metagenome | reverse complement strand
AGCAGATGATGATGGACTGGGAGAATAAGATGAGCGGCGCACGAAATGCGGGCAAGGTAGTAATGTTCTTTAACGAACGTGATCAACCTAAGACTGAAATCACACCATTCCCCGTGAATGATGCGGATAAGCAGTATCAACTCATGGATACTACCGCACAGCAGAAGATTATCACAGCGCACCGTGTAACTACGCCGCTGCTGTTTGGTATTCGTGAGACTTCAGGCTTCGGCAGTAACAAAGACGAAATGACAACTGGACTTGAGATATTCAATAAGCAAGTCATTCAACCATATCAGGCAAAAATCAATACGAGTATAACCGAACTTTTGAGCAATCAAATGCCGGGTGTATCATTTGAAATTGTGCCAAACACACCACTTGTAGCAGAACAGGCATCAGTTGTTACCGATGCGGATGCAACAGGCACAACGACTGATGTCGCTGCTACGGCTTTGAACGGTGCGCAGATTAGTTCACTCATTGACATCGTAATGCAATCCGCTGCGGGTGCTGTTCCCGTTACAAGTGCTAAAGCTATTGTGGGGGCAGCGTTCCCAACATTACCAGCGGCCACGGTGGATGCAATCTTTGCCGATGTATTACCAGGTACTTTGCAACCTACTGAGGTAATTCAATCAAGTGTTGAGTTAAAAAAAAAAGTTGACGATACCGAGGTGGGCAGTGCATTGATTGCACTAGGTGAAGATGCGAATGAAGATTGGATATTGATTGATGCATACAACGCACATGAGGAAATTCAACACGAGTTTGCAGTACGCACAGGTGCAGCAAGGCCTGCTGCTAAGAGTGAGCAGGATGCAATCGTAGAAGGTAAATCTTTTATCACACGTTATCGTTACGCGGGTAGTTTTGGGCATGAGAATATGCGCCCATTTTGCGCTAAGATGATGGAAGCGGATAAGTTGTACCGTAAAGAAGATATTGTGTCGATGGAAAATGTAGCGGTTAATCCCGGATGGGGGCCTGAGGGTGCGGACACTTACGATATATGGCACTACAAAGGCGGCGGTAACTGCAAGCACTTTTGGGAGAAGCGTGTATATGTAGATGCAAAAGGTGCGAAGATTAACCCTAATGATCCAGATGCTACACGTGTCGCAGTTGCAACTGCTGAACGCATGGGTTATAAGGTACGCAATCCAAAGTATGTAGCGCAGTTGCCCGAGGATATGCCGCACAAAGGCTTTTTACCAACTAACCCAGTCTACGGAAATCAATAATAGAAACTATGGCAGAAGTACTTTTAATATCAGAGAACTTCGTAAAGAAGTACACCACAGTCAACGGTAGTGTTGACCCTAATCTAATCTATCCTGCTGTCTATTTGGCGCAGGACAAGTGGCTGCTTCCATTTTTGGGAACTGATCTACTGAACAAGATTAAGACCGATGTGGCAGCGGGTACGATTAGCGGTAACTATCAGATACTCCTTGAGGACTATGTACAAAAGCCGCTATTGTGGTGGGTAATGCTTGAACTATTGCCGCAGCTTTGCTATCGTATGGACAATGGCACACTGGTGCAGCGTCAATCTGAGGACACTGTGCCTGTATCGGATGCGGTTATGAAGGATATGCTTGACCGTGCCCGTCAAAATGCAGAGCACTACACTACTTTGCTAGTAGATTACTTGTGCGCTAACGCATCACTATTCCCCGAATATCAAACAGCACAATGGCCTGACCGCTCACCACGAACTGACGTGACCAATACACTTAACTACCAGTTCAGCAGCGGCAACACAGCCACATCGTATCGCGCTACCTACTCACGCAACATCATCAACCGCATACCATGAGTGATAAAAAAAACTTGAAGCAAGAATATACTGAACGTTTGCGCAAGTATGAGCGTGAACTGTCACTAAAACTTAGAGCCAATGCACCCAAAGAGCAAGACAAAACTAAACGGTAACCCTCGGCCTAAGTCACTGCGCTATCTGCTGCAACTCTACGATGGGGTGTGGTCAATACCGCTTGCCTTTTTGCTTTTCTTTCTTGCCGGGTATGGTAGTTATACCTATTTCGGCGACGCACTCATTAGCACCGAATACATCCAGTATATAGTTCTTGCCGCACTTGTTATGGTCGTGGCAAACTTCGTTGTATTCATGGGGCTATATTTCAATTTTCGGGCACTTCAACGCATGGTCTATTCCGCACAAATCAAGCAGCAGGCACTAACTGATTTGAGCACATGGCAAAAGATAGTGTTATACGTGGGCTTGTACTTTGCCTACTTTGCTGCCTTCCTGTATATACTTCACTTGCTGATGACGGTTACTGCGTAAGGGTAACGGCTGCAAGCTATGTAGGTGTAAAGGAAAAGGGCGGTAATAACATGGGCTTTAACAGCCCGCAATTCACTGCACTTATGATTGAAAGTGGCTGGAAAAAAGGCCACGCATGGTGTGCGTACTTCGTGCATGCTATGTTGAATGAGTGTGGAATACTCAACACAATAACGGGCTGGTCACCCACTGCCTATAACCGCAAAGATGTGATATTCGATGGCGGCAAGTTTCTCAAATCCTTTAACGATGCGGATGTGCTAGTAATGACATTAGCGTATTCAAGTCTAAAGGGCAGGTATAAGAGCATCGGCCACACCGGGATAGTAGATAAGATTGGCAAGTACTCAGTGCGTACGATTGAAGGCAATACAAACGAGCAGGGCATGCGTGATTCGCGCACACGTGACGGCGTGTATTACAAGATTCGTCCACTGAATAAAAATATACATATCACACGATGGAAAAAGCAAGATTAAATCCGATGTTGATCTACACACTTGGCATACTCGCAACAGGTGCAGTCATAATTCTACTATTCAAGGGTTGCAATAGGCCACAACCTAACCCAGCAGTAGATAGATTGAATACCATTAACGACAGTTTGTATCGAATACTTGAAATTAACACGGCAAAGGCAGACTGTTTATATGCACGGATTGATAGTTTAACCATGCAGCGCGATACGATTATACAAAGGCAAGAGATAACCAATGAAATATACCGCAATGAGACATACAATATTCTTAGTTCTGATGCTGCTGGTAGCGATAAGCAGTTTCGCGCAACGCTCCAAAAGTCAGACAGCCTCCTCAAGTCTGGATTTTACACCAAGACTTACAACCTACGAGCTGCAACTAATGAACTTAAATTACAATAGCATGATGTACTGGTATGAAACATCTATGGAGATAGATAGTTTGTACCAACTTGAAAAGTTAAAGACGCATTATTACAGCAAGATTACAGGCATACAGGCCAACAGCTACGAAACTTTGAAAACAATCTACGAGAATAAGCAAGCGATTGAAAAGGCAATAGCACAAGAGAAAGAAATGCAGATAAAAGACTTAAAAAAACGCAATCGCAAGCTAATACTTCATAATACAGTGCTGAGCATTGGGCTTTCAGCATTAGCTATATCAACTGTTTACTTCGTCATCTTATGATCAACATTGAACCTAAAGACATTTTTACAATCGTTGCTGGTGCTGTATCGCTTTCAGGCTTGTATTACGCACTCAAAAGAAATGTAGATAAACTAAACATCACAGTGCGAAATATGGACACACACCACAAACGCGAAATCAGTGCTATTCATCATCGTATTGATGAGATTAAAATAGACACGAAAGAAACCATTAACAAATTGGATGGGAAGATTGATGCGATACAGCAGCAAAATGCATTGATATCAGCTAACCTAGCTGAACTCACAGGCTACTTAAAAGCAAAACAATAAATCAATCAATATGGCGAGCAAGTATGTACCAGTTTATCAAGCAATATGGAACGGCAGCGGGACGCTAAGTGATAGAGTAAGACTGGCAATGGAGGAATACTCCGTGCCACTTACCTACAAATCATTCCTACGCATGTATCAAGCGTGGCGGAATCACAACTTAGGTGAAGAAAAAGCTGTAAGTTTTGGTGAGGCTAAGTTGCATAATCATGTTCCCGATGTCGGGAAAATGATGCAGCCTACTGGCCAGCTTGACAAGCTTAAGCATTCGCTCGGTGAGTTCAATGACATCTTAAGTGAATTGAAACCTGAGATGCACAACCCACTAGACCTGCCCCCTTCGCAGGAGTCAAACTATCAACCTTACAAGTTACCGATAAACCACAATAACATACTTATAATTGGTGACTTGCATATACCCTATCACAATATTCCGGCACTAACCCTTGCATTGAAATACGGACTAGAGAATGAGGTTAATACGATTCTGCTTAATGGTGATGTGATAGATTTCTACGCTATTAGTCGCTTTGAAAAAGACCCACGTAAGCGAAACTTCGGGCATGAGGTCTTAATGACACGCCAATTCTTAGGCACACTGCGCAAGTTATTTCCAAACGCTGCTATCTATTACAAGTGCGGCAATCACGATGTGCGCTATGACCACTATATCATGCGTAATGCGCCCGACCTTTTAGGTATGAATGAGTTCTCATTTGAGAGTTTGATGAAGCTCGACGAGTTAAACATCACGTTCATACCCGATAAACAAATCATCCGTGCCGGGAATCTTACCATACTACACGGTCACGAACTAGGGCAGTCAGTATTCAGCCCTGTAAACATCGCACGTGGTTTATTCCTGCGGGCAAAAGACAATGCACTATGCGGGCATCATCACCAGGCATCTGAACATAGTGAGCCAAACATCAACGGCAAACTAACTACGTGCTGGAGTGTGGCGTGCCTGTGTGAGCTTCATCCTGATTATATGCCAATCAACAAACATCATCACGGCTTTGCACACGTGAAGATTATGGACACTGGCGAGTTTGATGTAAGCAACTATCGAATAGTCAACGGCAAGATTAGATAACAAAAAGCCCCCACGTTAGGGGGCTAATTGCATCAATCTAATCTATATGCAATAAACACAATAGAGAAGCAAAGGTAAAGCAAATGAAGCGAAAAGCACATCCGAAAGTAATACACCGCAAACTTGGTCGTGAGCGGGCGGATGGTTTGTACTGTGATAATGTTATTGAGATAGATCCAACACTACCACCGATGCGCTACCTTATCGTTCTTGTTCACGAGTACCTGCATCACATTCAGCCGGAATGGAGTGAAGAGAAAGTAGATGCGGAAGGTGAGGCACTGGGCAGGTTTCTTTGGAAGCATGGCTATCGCAAAGTGTCACAATAATTAGAATAATTGTGACAAGCCTTGATCCTGCAATTCATTCTGCAACCATTCGCGCAAGTCACCAATTAAAATTAACTGATCCTCGGTAAGGTCATGATACTTATCCAGTGCACGCAAGTGCTCTCGCAGTTCCATTATAGCACTGTGCATATTGATTGCATTCATCATGCAGTCAAATGTGTGCTGGTCCTCTTTGAGGTCAAAGGTTAGTGTCGCTTGCATCTTGTGATCTATTTGGTAATCCTGCCTTGCAGTCTGTATAGCCTTCATTGTAGGCGTTAATGATGTGATTCATTTCAATCGTTTGCGCTGCATTTAAAAGCCCTTCCATCTCTGCCCAAGTCATACGTATGGCTTGCCCTTTGAACTTGCGTTTTAACGCCATGTGAAGGCGGCGCAGTGCTGTTTCTTTTTTACCCTCGCTGTTTGGTGTAGAGTTCATCGTTAATTCTTTTTATAGTTCTGTGAATTCTGCTTTCATGCGCTACGCTTGTTGGTGTGTCGGCTAAAAATCTATGCCGGAGCATCCGCAATTCGTCAACGCTAAACTGGCTGAGTTGTTTTCTGGTCATGCTTGCTGAGTTTTAATATTTCGTTTTTAACGTGGTGGTAGTATGCTTTGATGGAGTAGTATTCACCAGTGCCGTCAAAGTCTTGCATAATGTCGGTAGGGGCGTTTGCTAGGGCTTCATCTACGCAATAGAGGGCAGCGTTGATAGCTTTAATATGCAATTCAACCAAGCTGCCTTCCTGCTTGCCATTCTCGATGATATCAAAATAGTTCGAGTACAGTTGCCATGCCTTTTCTTTTGCTTTCATCTTTGAGTTTGTTTAGTAGTTCTATAACCTGGTCTTTGTTGTAGTAGTGCTGCATCGAATTGCGCACGTGGTCTTTAAGTTGTTCAAGCGTCATACTCACCTCCTTCAAATATGTTGCGGTAGTACTCTACACCGTAATGGCGGTCTATATTTTGTTTTGTTTCTGTAATCTCAATATGCCAAAACACGCCAAGTTTAAAACCCATGTCGAAGGCTTGAATAATATCCTTACGGCAATTATCTTCTGCTGCTTGTTTCAATTCATCCATTGCGCTAACAAATTCTGCCGGGGTTAGTGTGCGTTCTGTGTAGCGTTTAAACAACGCCCTGAATCCTTCGTCGAAATAGTTTGCGGCCTGTTGGCTGCGGTCTGTGCGTCTTTCTTTCATTGCTCACCTCCTTTGTATATTTCATTATAGTAAGATATTGAATTATCAATAATCATTTGACTTGTAACTGATTTAGCATTCAGGCTTTGCCCATCATAATAAGCTTCCTCAATCTGCTCACGCTCCATTGCTTTAGCTTGATGTTGCAAATGGTCAAGATTAGTTATAGATAATGGTTTATTACCATCAAAATAACCTTGTTTGAACATTTGGTCTACCAACCAATCAACTGCTGTTTGTTTACTCATTGCTCACCTCCTTTGTATGTTTTGTTGTAGTATTTTTCGCTTGTTGCTCTACAGTGTATATTGTAGTAAGTCTTGGCGTCGTCACTATCACTTACACCAGCGTGCCAAGCGTTCTCAATCTGCTCACGTTCCAACTCTAAACATTCAGACATTTCCTGCATAAACTGTCGACCACGTGCAGTGTGTTCATCAAATAATGAGTTAGCATATCTATGCGTTATTCTCATTGCAATTTGTAATGCGGTTTCTTTACTCATAGTGCTAAAGTATTAAGATATTCACGCCACATTGGTACACGCTCTTGAAGCTTTGCGATTGCTTCGGGGTCAAACTCTACAACCTTTTCGTGGATGCGGTCTTGCACCGGGATGTCATACGTCCATTCCGTTGTTTCAAGGTTTGCATCTGGATAATCATCTAAGAACCTGCCCATGTCGTAGATCATATTGCGCTCGATGTTCTGTGCTTTCTTGACAAAGGTAGGGTCTGACTGTGCATCGATAAGATTCATGCGGCGTGCGAGCTTGTACTTCTCATCGTTAATCATTTGCAGCGGTGCATTAACTAATACGTAGCAGAATGTAGCACGGGGCGCACCTGTTAACCAACAGTATGCTTGACCTTGCCAATAATAATCTTTGCTGATATCGTTTGACTTTGCATCAAAAAACGTGTGTATATCCCAACTACTTTTAATATCAGGCACGTTCACTACTAAATCAGTCTCGTCATCTTTGATAAGCAAGTCGGGTGTGCCTTTGATAAAGTCGTTAGCAAACATCTTTTCGTTCTTGAATACGATTTCACCACGCTCCCTGCGCCACATATCGATGGCATCATTCTCAACCGCTAGACCTTTCTCGATGTACTTGTTGCTAATCTCTTTATAGCGGCGATACTTGTTGCTTACATACACTTCAAGTAGTGCGCTCTTGGTAGTTTCACTTAGACCTGATTTTGTGCGTGCATCGGTCATCAACTTTCCTAGTTGCGATGCTCTGAATAATACTTGTTCCATTGTGTTTGATTTAAATTGATAGTCAAATGTAGCAACCATTCGGAATATCCGAACAGTTGCTACAAATTTTAACACTTACGCTCCCGTGATGAATGGCCCGCGTTCTTGATTCATGATAATCATTTGCCGCCTTGCCTCCAATTCTTCACCGACTTCACTCAGCACATCACCGCTGCATGACTTGCTGATTTTACTTAGCTGCGCAAGTTGTGTCGCTTGCTGGATAAGTTCGCGCACATACTTCACGTCTTGGTCATGGCCTTGGCCTAGACTTCCCTTCAACTTGAATGGCTTGTATGCATCTTTATTTTTACGATTCAAGTCACGGCCAAACACTTTGCCCAAACTTTGCGCTGCGTTCTTAAGGCATTCAGACTTGAGTTTACCGAATGCCAAATCCATTGCGTTCGCTTTCTTGTTAGATGGGTTCAACGCCCATTCATTGCGTGCCTGTGGATCATTGCGCAAATCATCGGGTACTTTATCTACCATGATGACTACGGAAGCTGCACCTACTCTCCTTAATTCGAATCCGGAAATTGGGTGAGTAACTACCAGTTCTAGGGATGCCTGTACTTCATTGGCAATCGTAGACCACTTAAAATTCTCAGTGCGCCAATGGCCAAAGTAGATTTCATCTAGCGTCATTTCAATGTGGCTAATGACAAGTGTAGACGCTTTTTTGTCGGGTGTAAGTTCAACACCTGCGGGGTCAGGTTCCGCGTTGAGCAGTTGCTGGAATTTCTGCAATGCTTCTAGATTGTCTTTGTGATAACTCATAGGATTAAATTGATTTTGATGTTACGAAGATAGTGATTAGTAGCGCATAAGGCAATCGTTTAACTCTTGACAATAGTTAAGAATTGCAAATGCGATGAGTGCGCCGATAACGTAGCGGATGATAGTAGCTGTGTTTTTCATATTGATTGGATTTTAGATTTAAAGATTGTGCGTTACAGTCGCACCCCTGAATAGATTACTTAGCGCAAACTACTTGAGTAGCCCACATGTAAAGAATATGAACTTTATCTTGATTCCATTCTTGTGCTGTGATTCCGTTTCGCTTTGCAATCTCTGCACATTTTTCAATGAATGATGGATTCTTTGCTAGTGCGATAATTTCGTTGTTGATGGTGTTTGCGTTTATCATTGCTTTGTGTTTTATTGTTTGATTGATGGCACAAATATACACGGGTAACTTCTTACCTACCAAAAGTTAATTGTTAAAATTTGTTAAAATCAGGATTGGCGCGGTATACAGAAGCGTTTTGTTAAATGTTACGCCCACGAATAGCTGCCGTAGTTTGGGAAAAGTTCAAAGTAAACACGCATCATTATGGCGTCGGCGTAGTCAGGTGACTTGCCATGCATGCGGGCTATCTCGTCTTTACTGATCACGGCGAGTTTGCCATCGGCTTCGGGAGTGCGGCGGCGAATCATATCCAACTCCTGCACGATCACGTCCCGGAATGGCTGCACTTTGAATACGACCTTATTCTGCTCAATCAATTCTGCTAGCTTAAAATAGCATTCAGCCTTTTGATTGATGTACTTATCTGGTTGCTTTGCCCTGCCACCATTCAAAAAGCCTCGACACTTTAACGTATCAACTACACCACCACCTACACCGTCCTCATCGCAGATCACGTTGGCTAATCTTACGCCGTGCCGTTCGCACAGTTGGCGTATGGTAGTTGTCACAGTTGTGATAGGTTGCTTACGCAGCTCGTGAATCTCGATTAGATGCAAGCCATGCCACACGCAAATCACAGTTCTATCTTTTCCTAGTCGCGCAATGTCGGCACTGATGTACTTATCACCTTTGCTTTCTTCATCACGGAAGCAGCGCACCAGGTCATCGTACTGATAAAGGTTGTCTATACTCTCATCATATTCCCAGTCACCGTATAAAAGCCTTCGCCTATCTACTTCGGGCAATCGCTCCAATGTTTCCAAATATGTTTCGGGCAGGTGTGGGTTATCAGTTGGGAGTGATGGGATGAATGCAAGATGTGCCGGCAATGCATCTATTTTAAAAGGTGCATAGAACTCATTGTAAAGCCATCCTTTGGACGGATTGCACGTGAGTAGCATCTTAGGCGGCAGGTTGTATTCGCGTAGTTTAAAACGAATTCTAGACTGTAAAATATCAATAGCCCTTTTTGATACCTGCGCAGCTTCATCCACATACGCATCAGTTAATTCAAGACCACCTAGCGAGTGGAACTCAGGATCCGATGGATAGGCGAAAAGGTCTTTTAGTATTATCTCACTACCATTAGCAAACGTGATAACGTGCGTCTGATTGTTGATGGTGTAGTGTTCATTAGGTGCAAGGCCTAACATACCTGCAACTTCAAAGAACGTCTTTAACGTGGTCTTTTTGAGCGTGTCTAATTTGCTGCGACCAATTAGTCCCCTGGTGCCGGGATATTTAAACCTGCGGCTAATCTGCCATGCGCAGCCAATGAATGACTTCGACCCGCCCGCTGCGCCACCAAATAGCACAACACGTGCTGGGTGAGAGTTACCCAACACGCGAAGTGCTTCATTTTGTTTGGGCAGGTAAGTGATCATTAGAAGGGTAAGTCATTCCCGCGCTGAGGTTCATCACTTGTAACAGTTTCCTTCATTTCACTAATCACCCATGAAATAAATTTAACTCCGTTCTTTCCCTCCTTTGTCCAACCTGCAATGCGTATTGGCTTGCCTGATTCATTGGCACCTGCACCTGACCAATCAGGTTGATTAGGTGAAGTCTTTTTGTCGTTCTTAAATAGCACTCCTGTGCCGGGCTTGTGTGTGTAATTACTCATTGTATTTAATTATTGATTATTCCTAAATCTTCCCACATTAGGGAAATAGTTTGCTTGCCTGTTATATCTTCTGTTTCTGCTAAGAAAAAATCTAGATGCTCAATTTGATGACCTTGAATGTAACCTATGTACAATTCAGTATCATCAGGATACTGCGCTAGTTTATCCCACAGTTCACCAATGGTCATAGTTTGTAGATGTCGTTATCCGTTAGCATATGCAATTCTTCAAGCAGCAGCCACATGCTTTGGTTATCGGTCATGCTTGGCCGCATACTTCTCTTTGCCGCTAAGATAAAAAGTTTACGCAGTAATGCGTTCTCTTTTGCAAGGTCGTATTGTTTCATTTATCAATACTCGTTTTGTTGTTCAATCAATTCCCGGTAACGCTCCATGCGATACTCTGTAAACTGATACGGTCTGTTTTTGTAAACTCTGAATCGCATATCGTTATCCCACTGCGGCAGTGCATCGTATTCATCCATCAATGCTGTCTCAAGCTGTGACGGACTGTTGCGCTTTACTTCCTGCACTGGTGTCTGTAACATTTTTGCATCTATTTTTGTTACAACGTCCTGCATAGCCTCGGCCATTTGCGGATGGTTGAATAGTTCGTAGATGTTGTTTTGCTGCTGTTCATTTTGATTGATAGCTTCAACAGCTATTTGACGCTGCGCATCGTACTTAGGAAACCATGCAAGGATAGTTGCTGGGTCAATTCGATTATAGATTGTGCCGTATTCACCAATAGCACCACGATCTAAACAAAGCTGCACATCCTCAAGTGAATACATCCACATCTTTTCAAGTATATTCTCAGCGCAAAATTCAATCTGCACAGCATTCATGTTTTGCTGTACGTTGATTAACTGAGTGCATCTGGTAACAAGCTGCATCAATTTGACTTTGGTAGTTGTTCTATCCAGCTTACGCAGGAGTGCTATCTTGTCTTGCGCTATCGCGTGCGTTACTGATAGCGACTGCATCGCGGAAAAGTTGTTCAGCTTTGTTAATGCTGTCTGCTGTTGAATTT
>OGWP01000046.1_pt1 | contig 11606 bp, 30 predicted proteins | sample 1576051 | NCBI WGS metagenome assembly OGWP01 (sample SAMN07581524, study PRJEB24739) | freshwater metagenome | reverse complement strand
GTTTCCCAGTCACGATACATATAGGCGGGCGGGGTGCCACGGCATATGGGCGGGTTTATGCTATAGTATATTTCTGTAACCTTGTCACATTGTAACGCAGGAATATTACCGTAAGGTAACTTACCGATGGGTAACATAGAGGCTAATTGTAACGGTACTACAAAAAATTGTGGAATCTTATTAGGTCTGCCTAACATTGTTTTGTTACTTGTGGGTAACTTGACAAGTGTGTTCGTGTGTGGTAGTGCGAACAAGTGTTCGTGCGAACATATGTTTGGCGAACGGGTGTTCGTTTTGGTGGTGTGACTAATGTCACATGGTTGAGACTTGACAAGGCTAACTAGGGGTAGTAGAGTGGATTAGGTAAGGTTGAGTTAGTGAGAAGGGCTAGAAAATATTTCTAGGAATTCTTGCAAATTGACTTGAAAAGGGTAGTTAGGTTTGGTAGCGTTAGTTAGGTAAGGGAAACACAAGAAAGGGAAACAATGACCAGAAAAGATTACGAGAAAATCGCTAGGGAAATATGGCTAGTGAATCTCATGACTGACAGCGATAAGGATACATTGGTGTATTTGGTGAACGGCTTGACGACTGTTCTACTCCAAGATAATCCCCGATTTAATGAGGATAAATTTAGAGAGGCTTGTGGACTCTGAGAGTCTTACCCTTAGCGGTTAAGCCGTAGACCGTCATAGGTCACTAAGGGACTATGTTCCACATGGAACATTAACAACACAACGAAGGGAAAAGTTAGTGGAAACATATACAAGCGCACATATGCGTCTAATAGAAGATACCGATGGCAATTTAGTAGACGCAGACTATTTCTGTAGTGACTACTGCCATAGGGACTACTGTAGGCGTTACAAGATACCTTATGAAGGATGGAATGGTTGCCATGAAATAGAGGCACCACAAGTATGCGAGAATTGTAAGCAGGAAATTTAGAAGGGATAAAACTAATGAAGGTCAGATACGAAACTAGCGACGGTATAGAAAAGGTTATTAACGACCTAGAATTCTATGCCTCAGAAGAACCAAATAGCGACGCTAGAAGGAAGATAACTAGAATCATAGATTCCTTGAGCGAAATCTGGGGACATATGGAACCGCAGGAAGATAACTAGAAGGGAAACAAATAATGCTTATGTACTACTGTGACCATTGTGGGGCATATCTGCCAGAAATAGAGTTAGTCCACTATGAAAGGCTACCTTTCTATTGTGAATCGGCAAACAAGGGAGAATCTGGCTCAGTCTGTAAGGACTGTGACGAACGAGGACACACCAATATTGCAGAATGGCTAGGTTATTGGAAGAAATTTGAGAAGGGAGAATAGAAATGGCATACGGACACTTACAAGACCTAATGAGAATGGGTCCTAAATATGCGCAAGGATTAGTGCAAACTATACAACTAAGACTTATTGAAAACTTAAACACTAAAAGTGATTATCACTTAGGATATCGTCAAGCATTGAAGGATGTTTATGACTTGGCACAAGAAGAATCTAGAACAGGAAAGGACATTAACTAATAAACTTGACAAGGCTAGTTAGGTAGTGTAAAGTAGTTATCAGTAAGGGAATGTTCCACATGGAACAATTACAGAAGGGAAATAGAAATGGATAAGAAGGTTAAGTGTTCATGTTGTGGCACGATGGTAGATAGTTTGGCTATCTTCCCAAACGATATGTGCTTATCGTGCTATGCGATGGAACAAGACGCTAGAGAAAAGGCTATCGGTACTGTCCGATACATGGAAGAATTAAGATTAACAATACTAGGGACATTTGGTGGTCCTGTGAAGGGAAGGAAATAATGGCAACGATGAAGGAAATTTATTTAGAGGCTTGGCATAGAGGCTATGACAGAGGCTTGGCAGATAAGGATGAAGGCTACTTTAATGATAGTCCTTTATCTGGGGAATGGGCAGGAGAATCTATTCCCGAATTGTTAGGTGACCTAATCAAACAAGCGATGAGAGTTACACCAATGTCATTAGATGAAGGACAAATTATTCAGGAATTGTGTGACGAATATGAGGATGGATATTTAGAGGCTAACGATATTGAAAGGGTATACGAATGAGTAAGTACATAGTGAGAACAACAGAAACTATTTACCATACATATGAATTTGAGGCTAATTCTGAGGATGAGGCCATGGATATGTTGCAAAACTTGTCCGATGAACAGATACAGAATGAGGACCTATATGGTGAACAGTTTTTCGATGTGTTGGAAATTGTAAAAGTAGAAGGGAATGAAGAATGGCAACGATGAAGGAAATTACCGTACAAGATTATTTAATCAAGTTTGGTGAAGGATGGGCTATGGTTATTGGTCCGAATGGGAAATGGCAATACACAACAAGTCAAGAATATATTAAAGAATTGGAGAAGGTAATTCATGAAGGCTAGTGAATTGGCAAATACGGTAGGGAAGGTAGGTGTACTGAGGGTATCGGGAACAGCACTACTATTTGAGGTGAAGGTATGTGACGCACGGTACCGTTATGGTCACCTAGATTATTTGGTGTCACCTATCGCTGGTAGTGGTGAGACTTGGCACCAAAGTGACCAAATTACTTTCAACGATATAACTACAGAAGGGATAGAAGGATGAGAAAGTTTAGAACACCAATGGGTTTTGAGGCTACAATAAGTTTTGAGGGTATCTATGGTCAAGATAGGGTTTATATTTCGTTAGGTGACCCAAAAGAATCAGACGATGGAGATATCCACATGGATACCTTTGATGTGTTGGATGAGGATATCTTCTGTTATGTGAAATGGGAAGATGTGCCGTTTTTGTTTGATGGTTCAGAAGGATGGACACTGTTATCTATAGATGAGATGGTGTTTGTGTATGAAGGGAATGAAGGATGATTACTGAGGCTAAAACTATTTGGGAATTCTTAGAAGAAGAACATCCCAAGGCTAAGGAAACTAATGCGCTGTTTCAATGGTCATTGAATTATGACTATGACAAACGACCTTTCAATTTGTTTCTTGACCTAATCGGATGGTCAGCAGAACATTATGGTTCACCTACCTTTGATATGACTACGGTACATCTTACGGTAGGTTACATGGAAGCCGATTATTTGGGTGACGCATTGAAGGAATGGGCAGATGACCCACATAGCGTTGAGTCTTGGATTAACACTTTGATGGAACTAGAGGACTAGACATGAGGATTAAACGGTATCGTGTTGTAGACCATCGCAAATGGGATAGGGCTAAATGCACAGTGTTCATTGTGTTGGTGGTGACTACATATATGATGATGTTGTACGACAATGGCACGAACGACAAAATTGGTGTGTCATCTTGGGCATTAGTTCCGCTTATTCCAGCAGGTTTGTTGGCGTGGAATCTGTTTATTAAAGAAGGGAAAAAGAAATGAAAGTTATACCCATACACAAATGCGAGATAACTAACTGTTGTACTTGCGAAGATTATGACATTGACACTGGAGAATCGACACCATCCGAATGGTGTTATGGTCACTGTTGGGAAGAAACAGTAGATGACTTTAGTTATCACACAGAAAAACTACGCAACAGCAACAGTACTGGTTGGTGGAAAGTCACTAACTTAAAGTTGTGGTCTGGTAATGTCTCAGGATATTTCTACGCTGAGAAGGTGCAGGACATCCTCTACAGCATGACAGTTAGAAGCGAATGGACTATGCGCTACACTCCGTTTGATGACCGTGTGGAGTATTCATTGTCACACCATGACGCTATGGGCAGTGAGTCTATGCTGACGGCAGTGACCGAAGAAGAAGTGGAACAACTAGGACTATACGCTTAGTACTAACGAAGGGAAAAGAAATGATAGATATTAACTACAACAAATTACAGGAAGCCTTGTGGCAAGCAGAAAGAGCATTAGGTGACTGGGTTATGTGTGGCTATTGTGACGACAGCGCATTGTCCATACTGCGTACATTGAAGTCAGACTTGGAATACGCAAACAAAGCGTGGTCTAATTTGGACACTGTTACGATTATTGTGGAACGGTAGAAGGGTAACAAACATGAACATTATTGTTACAGCACAAGTGACCTACGAAATCTACGATGTCAAAGATATCCATGAAGCAGTAGATATCTACAAGGAATGTGTTAAGAAGCGCACAGTATCGGACACACAGTACATCGGTATAAAAGAACTATTCGCTACCGAAATGGGTGACGATGGTACTTTCCTTACCCATCCAGAAATCTGGGAAATAGAGGATGTCGAATGAATGATAGTCACACTTGGGTGGAATATGAAGGGGATGTGGTCTGCATAGTATGTGACAGCAGGCCATGGGGAAAGTCTGCCAAGGAACCATGTGAATCGGAGACTGAGTAAAGTCTTAGAGGTCACCATCCGAAGATACCCCAAGTCAGTCTTACCAATGCCACGCATACTGTTCATAGCAGTACGGCAACATGGTGATGTGGTCATAGGATATTGGGCAGGGTATCATCCACGAAGGAAACACACACGACTGGTGACCAAAGACAAGGCGTGGTGTGCGAGCAGACGACAGATGAAATCGGCAATCAAAGGAAACAACCTTGAAGGTTATCTGACTGTTCGTTTCTGTTGTATAGAATTACTTGGTGTAAGGTTTGCGCCACACAGAAGGTGAATGGTTAGCCTCTACTTGTTGGCGTGTAATGTCATCCTCGTACAGTCGGATGATATGGATACATGGGTCATTACCGTTCAACCATTGTTCTTCTTCTGCTGGTGTTTCTGGCATACCGTCATGCGTGTAACACACGGCAGGGCCACACCATCCGCTATCCATCCCATACTGTAGCCAGTCAAGGTAGTTCATCTTCTTGCGTTTCATTTTGTTCCTTTCTTGTAGGACTTAATGCGTTGATAGTTCGCTGACGCACAAGGCTGGCAACGGCAACCTCGTGTCCACATCGAGCGTGTACCATGCACAGCAGTACCGAACGACTGGGTAGAGTAGCGACGGTACTTGCGTTCCGCTGGTGTTTCCCCTGCCCACATACCGAACGGCAGGACATCTGGTTGTGCTTCTTGTTCGTCACAGTAGGCACGGCATTGTTGCACCACGGGACATGACGCACATATTTCACGGGCTGGTCGCCATGCGGCGACACTGTTCCCCTGGATTTCAGGGAAGAATACTGTTGTTGGTACCCCTAGGCAGGCTCTTGCCTGTCTCCAGTCGGATTTTACGGCGTTCAAGTTGGCGTTCACGAGGAGACATACCCCCAAATAATCCGTGTGCTATATAGTTTTCGATTGCGTATTGTCGGCAGTCCAACAGTACGGGGCAGGTGTCGCATAGTTTTCTCCCTTCACGGTATGCGTCTTTGGTGTCTGCGTCTGAGAAAAAGTAGTAGGTTGGTGCATCTATGCAGGCTGCGTGTTTAGTCCACGGGCCTGCTTTTTTGTACAGTATCGGTAGTTGATACGGGTCCTCAGAAGGGTTCGTCTGTTCCATATTGCACCGTTCCCTTGGCTGGTTGGGTGCCTCGTTCGCTGACGGCGACATCATATTTAACTGACACACCTACTTCGTTGGCGATGATTTGCACTCGATAGTTTTTCTTGCCGTCTTTTTCGTAACTGGTTTTTTCCAGTCTGCCGATGACAATAACTCTGGTTCCTTTGGGGCATGACGCTGCGATGTTTTCTGCTTCAGGTCCGAACGCTACACAGTCATGCCATGTTGTTTCTTTTTCTTTGTCTGCGCCTTTAAGCATGGTGGTGCCGACTGAGAATGACAGTACGGCTTTGCCTGCCTGGGTGAATCGGAGTTCGGGTTCTTGTCCGATGTTACCTACGATGTGAATGTTGTTCATTGTTCCTTCTTGGTTAGTGGCAGGTGCCTGTTTGCTTTTTTCTTGCAGGAGTGCGACGGCGGTTCTAAGGGTGTTATGTAAAGAATGATGTTTTGTCCACATGATTTACATTCCCATTCTGTTTTCACCGTTGTCACCCCCAATAGATTTCGTAAGTTGGTTCTCCAGCATACTTCAGGCAGTTGTTGTTTGACAAGCCTTTTGGTGGTATGAATTTGCCTGCCTGGGTTGTGTATCCGTATAGGGTTTTCCGTAGGTAGATAACTTTTTGTTGGTCGTAGGTTGTTTCGTTAGCCCAGAATGTGCCTGTGAGTTCGCGGCCACCGTAGTACTCGAAGGTTCCCGACCCGTTGGCCGTTGTCCAGAATCCAAACGCTCCACGGAATGTGGCATTGGGTCCGTATGCTTTGCTTGCGCCGCCGATGTGGGCGGGGTCTTGGCTCGTTTCGCATTGTGCTATCGCTTCCATAAATTTGTGGGTGAAGATTTGTTTCCCTAAGAATTCTTTGTATGGGTTGTTGATGAGGTCCCATATGTGGATGAGTTGTGCGCCAACTCTGTAGGTTTCAGCCAGGTTTTCAACTTGTGCGTTGGGTGCTGGACTGGTGGGTGCTGTTGCTATGTGGGCTTCAGCGGTTAGGTTGCTTGCCGCAAACAGGGCGGCAGTTAGCAGGATGGTCTTCCGTAAACGAGTCATTGAGACTCCTTTCGTGAATGTTAGATATCGAAGCGGAACTTAGATTTTTCTAGTTCTAGTGCGGCGGTTAGTAGGCCGATGGTTGATGTTGCTCGCTGGTTTTCCAGGCCAGTAAAGATGAGATGGTCTTCACCTCTGTCATCTACATAGTTTACTACAAGGGTGTAGCCGACTATGACTCCAGGGATTTCTTCGGAGATTGCGTCGAGGATGAAGTCGTTATCCATTCATATACCCTAGCAGGTCAGTCCCTGTACTGCCATTCTGCGAGGTCTGCCCCGTCTGGGCCGTTGTCGCAGACACATTCTTCTTCTTCACATTCTTCGCAGGGTTCGTCACCGTTTCCTTCTACTATGTTGAGTAGCCAGGTGTCGTAGTCTGTTCCCATTGTTAGTCCCTTCTATTAGTAGTGTTAATCTTTTTTACTAAGTAACGCTGATAGTGCTTCTTCTGCGTCGATTACTTTCTGTTGTATCCACGGGTCTGCTGATGCAACATGGCGAATGACATCACGGATGTTCACAAGTGTTTGTCTTGGTACAGCAACGGTGCGTGGTGGCCGTTTGGTTGTCATGTTCTGTCCTTCTTGATTTCGTTCAACAATATTTCGAGTGGCATGACAGCATACCATTCTGCTGGGTTGGTTGTGCCTTTCTTTTTGGCGACAACAAATCCGAAGTCTGCGTTTGCGTTTACCATTTCTTGTTGTAGTTCTTTGACCCATTCTGCGAGTGTCAGTTTGGCGTGGTTCTTCACCTCGATAACTACACCTGGGATTCCTGTGATGTCACCTTTGTCGTTGGTGCCGTGAAGCGCACGGCGTTCAGCGTGGATGAATCCGTTGTCTTGCAGATAGCGCACGACTGCTGTTTCTGCTGCCGTACCTTTGGCTCGTTGTTTGCTCAACTGGTTTTCTTTTCGATGTCACGCTTCAAGGTGTCAATCATAACTATCGCTTCTTCGCTGGTCAATTCCACAATGTCACGCAGGTCACGGCCCGTAGTGAAGGCCGCTACCGATAGCAGACCATCGTGGTCTAATCCAAGTTTGCCTTGTGCGAGTGACAGTTCTCGTATCTGTGCTTTGCTGATACCACCTGGGTTGACTGGTGTTGGTTCGGCTGGTGTAGCGACAGCATCTTTGAACAGTGTGCGTAGTTTATTGAAGTCTGCTTCGGTTAGTTCGTTTGATTGCTTACCGATTTGTGTGAGCAAAGTATCTGGGTCAATGTTCTTGTCGGTGCAGGCTTTAACAAATTTGTCGTAGTCGGATTTTGCTACAAGTTTTGGTGGCTCAGGTTTGGTGAGGTCTTCCCATTCTTGTTTGGTCCACAGTGACAGACAGATACCGAATCGCATAGCGGCGTTACGCAGGAAGTCTGATACCAGTTCTTTGTCGAGGTCTGGTTTGTGTGCTTCACATGAACCGACAGCGACACGGGTGATGCCGTGGATGGTGAGGCGACCCCACATAGTTGCCATCTCAACTTCCATGTTGGAACCGCCACGCTTAATTGAACCTTTGTGAATGTGGATAGCGGGTCTGCCTTCAATCCAGTCGCATGGTTCCCAAGTCCATTCAGGGTCCACTTCGATAAGGATTCGAGTGATGTCAGCATGACCTACGAAGTCAAGGCTTGCGCCACCTTTCTCCAGTTTGCCGACAATCTTTTTATCTGGCACTGCCCAATCGTTGAGGGCTTTTAATAACGGATGTTCCATTTCACTTTCCCTTTCTTGTTACACGAAGCACACGGAATGTGCTGTTCTTCTCAAACCTTTTTACCAAATCGGGGTGGGCTAAAGCAAGTCCCTTTGTGTCCACGCTGGTGCGGGTTTGTTGTTTCCAGGTGACAACAGTATCACCGTTCAAGGTACCTGTTGTTGCACCACCCAAATATTCTGCGATGAGTGCTTTCACTTTGTCTTCTTCCTGTTCCCAATGTGCCTTGTGGGTTTTTGCTTTGTCCAGTAGGTCTAATAGTTCAACAATGTTTTCGTTGAGTTCAACTGTTTCGTTGTGGGCTTCAGGATAAATCTTTCCCATATGGTCGTATCCGAATTGCACACCTTCGGGTAGTTGGCCACGGTTGATAGCGATAAGGAATTCTTTCGCTGCTTCAATGTGGTTGCGTTTTGTTTCCCAGTCCACATATTGAATGTGATGATGCAAGGTTTGTGTCTTGTCGAACACCCACCAATGCACCTGGGTTTCATCGGCGCACAATGCCTGCTGTACACCTTGGTAGTACCAGTGGGGTGGCAGGGTTCCTGTCCATTCGTTTGTGGTGGTTTTGAATTCGTGGATGGATAGGTCTTCGCTTCGACCATCGAGGGTTGCGATAAGGTGCGCTGCTTCTTGGTCGTAGCAGTACAGTAATCCTGGTACTTGGATACGCATACCGTACATATCGCTGGCCCATTGACGGATGGGTTCTTCCAGGCGGTTGCCTCGTTCCATCGCTTGTGTTGGTGCTTGTGGTGTTGGCGGTTTCGGTGCCAACAGTTCTGCTGCTAGGTCGGAGATGGTTTTGTATGGGTGTAAACCGTAGATGGCTGCACACTCTGATGCCGCTAACCGTTTCTCACCTGTTTCTGTTTCCCATCGGATTGCTAACCATTCGGCAGAACCGTGGGGTGGTTTGTGAATTACGCTGTTCATGTTCCCTTCTTTCTACCCTGTAGGTGTTACAGAGTTTTGTGGTTGAATTCTTTTGTTGATGCCAACCTTGTTACCGACTTTATCATTACTGAAGGTATGTGGCAAACATTTGACACCATCTCTGGTGGCCATTCGTCATCGTGGATGTATCCCGATACAAGGGTGATGTGTTCTGGTAGGACATTCGGCCAGATGAATCCGACATTCAATGCCATTGTTGGTTCAGGTTTGTAGTCTTCTACTGGGGTCCAGCCTGTGTCACCGTCGAACGCATCCACCCATGAGACTGCAACAAGTTCCCATTCGTTATCTGTCGTCATAGGTTTTGTCCTTGGTTGGTTCGGTGTCTCGTTCGCCGCGGGTCCCGCAGATGAGACATCGTTGTGCTTCCCGTTCGGGCCAGGTTGTGTCACATATTGGGCAGATTAGCCATGCTTCCATACTGTTTCCCACGATACATCATTTGGCCGTCACGGATAGGGACAAGTTCTAGGTGGAAGGGGGCATCGCCTTCTTGGTAGGTGACCACAGCCAGCCCTTGTTGCCAGTTTTCGGTCACTGTGAGTGGTCTTCCGTCTAGGTCTATGCCACCTTTGGTTGAGGGTACTGCCCCGTCTACACGGGCAAGGCACCCTGCTGAGGCTGCGAGGATGGTTTTGGGTCCATCCCAGTCTTCACGGGTTTGTTCTGCCCATTCCCTACGGTGAACATGACCGTACAGTACGGATGTTTTTTCATGTTGTAGGTATTGGTGGGCGGTGGAGCCGTTGGATTTGGCTTTGCTTCCGTGGATACAGCGCAGTTTCTGGTTCACCCATACTTGTCCTGCTGGGTATCCTGGGACATATTCGATGTTGTGTTCATCGAAACGGCATAGGAATGGGACAGATAGAACGGGCCAGGATTCTGGTGCGTTGCCTCGTTTCAAACCGAAAGCGGCTGATGCGTTGTCTATCAGGTAGTTGACCAGTCGTTCTTCGTGGTTGCCAGCCAGCCAGTAGATTTTGGCTTCGGGTGAAGCGGCTCGAAGTTGGGCGCTCATGGTTGTGGCATAGTCGATGGCTGCTTGGGTGGTGCGTTGGAACGCTGGGGACAGCCTGTATTTGCCCATTTCGGGTAGGTCTAGGTTGTCTCCGTGCATGACTATGAGGCTGGGTTTAACCTGTTTGATGAGGGCTATTGCCAGGTCTATCGCCACAGGGTCGTGAGTGGCCTCTAGGTTGCCGTCTGCTTGACGATAGTAGCCAATCTGCATATCGGGCAGGATGACCGCAGTGAGCCAATCCTGGGGCTTCTGAGAGGTTGCTTTAACTGGGGGCAGTTTGATGGCTGGACCCTGCTGGATGACTGGCCATTCAGGTCCTGTCTCCCAGGCTGGGGAAAACTGGACACCCATCAGGTCATGGATTTCTGCTTCGCCTTCCTCATTTTTGGTGAGAGACTGGTAAACAGATACCCTTTTGATTTGCCCAACCTCGTTGATGTCGATACCTTGTCTGTCGAACAGGTCAACCAGTTTGCCTAACTTCTCCAGTTTCGCTGCCTTATCGGTGGCGGGTGGTGGGGTGATGTCTAGCGGCATACGCACTGACCTTTCAGGTGGCGACGCAAAACATTTTCTGCGACTTGGAAACCTTCTTTTGCTAACACTGCCCGTACCCAAGTGTATGTGTAACCTGCTTCCTGACCGATACGAGGGGCGATACTGTTGAACGCTTCCAGGTCTTCGTCAGTCATAGCGGTAAGCATTTTGCCTACTACACATTGTTTAATTACGCTTGGCTGGTTTGAGGCTATCTGGTCTTTTAATGACATTGTTACTCCCTTCTGTAGCCGTACTTACATTGTTGTAGTTCTTCGGCAAGAAGTCAAGTATTAGTGGTCTTCGGCTTTGTGCTTTAGAAAATCTTCCTTCAAGGAGTCTAACTTCTCATCGTGTCTATCCAACTTGGTATCCATGCGGCTGATGGTGTGCATCATCAAGTCGTTTGATTCGCCTGATTCGCGGCGATGCCGTTGCAGTAGAGCCACCATGACAGCACCGATAAGTCCAATGAGGGCTACGACGATGCCTTCGGTAATCATTCGTCATCCTCTGGCAAAGCCAAACAGAGGCACAGAAATGAACAGACTGCCACCAACGAAATCATTATTGGCACCATCAGTTGATACCTAACGCTTTTGTGAATTTAGCCCATTCACGCTTAACAAGTTTCGTTGGGTTGTTTGCGTCGGATAGTTGCCAATGCCATGCCTCATATTCGGGATTCGGTTTCCACAAATCCTTGAAGTGGACCCATCTACTATTGACATTTCAAAACCTAAGTACGGCAAACTGTTCGACTTCTCCCCTCAACCCAATGGTCAACCTCGCATGATGAGCCAAGCAGAATGGACCAAATA
>OGWP01000045.1_pt1 | contig 11747 bp, 19 predicted proteins | sample 1576051 | NCBI WGS metagenome assembly OGWP01 (sample SAMN07581524, study PRJEB24739) | freshwater metagenome | reverse complement strand
CATGTCACTTGCGTTTTGACACAGAAACTGGTAGAATGATAGAGGTAGAAGAGGAAACACTATGAGCAACCTACGACAAGCCGCGCAGCGAGCCTTGAAAGCAATGGAAGATGGTGAGGACAGGGCTGACATGATTGAGTTCTCTGATGCCCTTATCGCCCTCCGCGCAGCCCTTGCGGAGCCTGAACAGGAGCCATTTATGGTCGTTGCACCCGAGTGCGCAGAGCGTGGATGTATGGCCCATGATGATCGCGTGGATGGATCAGGTATTGTAGTACAACTCCGAAAGGAGCAAGAAGAAGTTAGACGACTACACGCTGAACTAGAACGCAAGTCAGACGCCATCCAACGATTGTGGAAAGAGCGAGATGAACTACGCGCAGTATTAACAAAGATAGTGGGAAGCAAATGATCAGCGTTGAACAGTTGATCAGTCGGGTGTGGGAACTTGAAGGTAAATACAACGATCTACAAGACAAATACCATCTACTGATCCACCAATACGAAGAACTGAAAGCAAAGTATGAGCAAGCGAATCGTGATCGACATCGAAACATCGATGAATCACCATACGATACACTTGGCAATCACTAAGAACATTGATACAGGCGAAATCAAGACATGGAAAGCAGCAAACGGCCTTTGGGACTATATCGCGGACGCTACATCACTGATCGGACACAACATAATCGGTTTCGATGCTCCGATCCTAAACAGCTTGTGGAAAACGAGGATTGGATTGAAGAAAGTGACAGACACTCTTATTCTGTCTCGACTGCTCGATCCGTCACGCGAACAAGGCCACAGCCTAGAAGCATGGGGCAAGACACTGGGGAAGGAAAAGATTGACTATGCAGATCGTTGGGAGCAGCTACAGGGTAGGAAGCAGGCTTATAAAGGTGAATGCTTTGACCATCCTGACATGGCTTTGCTTGAAGAATACTGCATAGCCGATGTTGAAGTTACTGAGAGGCTATACAAGAAACTGCTCACTGAGCTAGAGAGCAAGAAGTTCAGTCAGGACTCTATTGAACTTGAGCACAGTGTAGCTGCAATACTTTCACAGCAGGAACGCAATGGATTCAAACTTGATATACCTTACGCAACCGTGCTACTTGCTGACATCAAAGGAAGAATGGCAGAAGTATATGAGTCAATGCAACAACGATGGCCTTCCTACGAAGTCGAGAGAATCAGCGAAAAGACAGGAAAGAAACTCAAGCCGCTGCTGGTTACTTTCAACCCAGGTTCAAGAAAGCAAATCGGAGAAAAGCTAATCGAGCTAGGCTGGAAACCGGACAAGTTCACTGAGACAGGACAGCCGATGGTTGATGAAGGCATCCTGTCCAAGCTGCACTATCCTGAGGCCAAGATGATTGCTGAGTACTTGATGCTACAGAAGCGTGTTGCTCAGATCGAGTCTTGGATGGAGGCTGTAGGCTCTGCTGGACGGGTACACGGTAAGGTGATCACTAACGGGGCTGTAACAGGCCGCATGACGCATCAAAGCCCTAACATGGCACAGATTCCTAATCATGGTTCTGTGTATGGAGCTGAGTGCAGAGCATGCTGGACTGTAGAGCCTGGACGGGTGCTTGTTGGTTGTGACGCATCAGGGCTAGAACTTCGTATGCTTGCCCACTACATGAAGGATCAGGATTATGTCAAGACGGTTGTGGAAGGGTCTTCCAAGGACGGAACTGATGTCCACACGAAGAATCAAAAAGCAGCAGGCTTACAGACAAGAGATCAAGCAAAGACATTCATCTACGCTTTCCTCTACGGGGCGGGGCCAGCGAAGATCGGTGCTATTGTTGGTGGGTCGGCTAAGGACGGTCAAAGACTTATCGATTCCTTCCTTGAAGCGACTCCGGCCCTCAAGAAGCTACGAGATACGGTATCCAAGTATGCAAGCAAGGGCTTTGTACCGGGGCTTGATGGTCGTAAGATATGGGTTCGCTCTGAACATGCAGCACTTAACAGCTTACTCCAGGGTGCTGGAGCAATTGTGATGAAGAAGGCTTTGGTCTTGTTGGCTGACAAGATCAAGGACAAAAAGTGGGATGCTAAGTTCGTAGCCAATGTGCATGATGAGTGGCAGATAGAAGTCACTGAAGCACATGCTGACGAGGTTGGCAGGGCTGCTCGTCAGTCCATTATCGAGGCAGGGGAACACTTCAAACTTAGGTGTCCCCTAGACGGAGAATACAAAATTGGACAAAACTGGGCAGAAACCCACTGACAAGAAGTTTGTTCTGCTGTTAATGACAGAAGATGAACTTCAGTTTAAGATCAGTGACAATCTGACGCTAGATGAAGCAGCAATGATGCTTTATGGCTGTCTAGATTACCTGAGTCGTGTACAGGGTCTTTACGAAGACTTGGACACAACTGTGTTACAATAATGGTATCAACAACAGAAAGGATAATATGAACCTGAACCTTGAACCCAATGAAGTGCAGTTTATCGTGAATGTGCTCGGTGAGCTTCCCAGTAAGACCGGAGCATTCCCGCTACTGCAAAAGATCGTTGAGCAAGCCAATGCTCAGCAGCCTCCTCAACCCGAGACTGAAGCTGCTGAGTGAAATACTGCGCTGGTGATGGAATAGGTAGACATAGGGGACTTAAAATCCCCTGCCACAAGGCGTGAGGGTTCGAGTCCCTCCTGGCGCACCAACAACTGATAAAGGAAATGAGTATGAGCGAATCTATCAAGCCTGTCAAAGTGTCCGGTCAACTGTTCTGGGCAAACTTCATGAACACTTTCAACACGAAGTTCAACGAGGATAACACCAAGTACGAATGCACTCTTGGTGCCCTGTCTGACAAGGCTTGCGAGGCTTTGAAGGAACTGGGCATCCAGATCAAAGAGCGTGACCCGATGGGCAAGTATGTGGTGGGTAAGAGCAAGTATGTGTTCGAGCCTGTGGACGAGAAGGGCAATCCGATTGACATCAGTAAGATCGGTAACGGAACCAAGGTTGTAGCACTGGTATCCTCCTACCGTCACAAGATGTCAGCTAAGTACGGTGCTGCTCCTTCTATCGTGAAACTGATCGTGACTGAGCTTAAGGTGTACAATCCTGAAGCTAAGGTTGCTGAAGACAATTCGGATGACATCCTCTAAGGTTATCGTTGATGCTGATGTTTTCGTCTACAGAATCGGGTTTGCTTCTGAGGATGTAGACGAGAAGATTGCACGGGCTAGGCTTGTCGAGTGGTTTACGGACATTGTATACATCAACTGCAAGGCTGATGACTACAAAGCGTACATCACCGGCAAGTCTAACTATCGCAATGAGATTGCTGTGACGGTGCCCTACAAGGGCAATCGGAAGGACATGAAGAAGCCCAAGCATTACGACTATCTTCGTGATGTCTTGGTTAAGCGTTTAGGTGCTGAAATGACTGACGGTATAGAGGCTGATGATGCTGTAGCTATCGCTTCTGCCCAAGACCCTTCAGCTATCATCGTCCATGTCGATAAAGACTTGGATCAGTTACCGGGGAAGCATTACAATCCCAACAAGGATTTGCACTACGAAGTGTCGGAAATCGAAGGACTGAGAAACTTCTACAAGCAAATGCTGATTGGGGACAGAACAGACAACATCGAAGGCGTGCCCAAGATCGGGCCAGTAAAGGCAGGGAAATGGTTAAACGACAAACAAACGGAACAGGAGATGCTGTCCCAAGTGTGGGAACTGTATCAAGAAGCCGGAATGTCGCAGGAAAGACTGATCGAAAACGGTCAGCTTCTATGGCTGCAAAGGACTCCGGGGCAAATGTGGTTGCCACCTTTTCCCTTGCAGGCTGCAACTGGAAAGTAGTTAGGACGGAGGGGCTTACTGAGCAAGGCTTGTGCGATTCTGAACAACACACGATCCGCATTCGTGCGGGTATGTCTGAGCAGAATTCACAAGCCACTTTTTATCACGAACTTGTTCATGCTATCTTGTTCACTATGGGTAAGAATGGACATGATGAAGAATTTGTAAACACTTTCGGAGAGTTTCTATACCAGTTCCAGAGGACGCTCAATGAAGCCAAGTAGCGCCAAGAACAAGGGTAGAATCCTACAGAAGTGGGTTGTAGACAAGATGCTGGAGTACGGAGAGGGTTTAGAGCCTGACGACATCAGGAGCACCAGTATGGGTGCCGGTGGCGAGGATGTTAAACTGTCTCCTGCTGCACGCAAGCAGTACCCGTTCCAGGTGGAGTGTAAGAACCTTGCTAAAATTGCTGTCTATGACTTCTACAAACAGGCAGCAGCACATGGGACACATGAGCCACTGGTAATCATCAAACAGAATCAGTGCAGGCCACTAGCCATCGTGGATGCTGCTTGGTTCCTGAAGGAGTTTAGGAATGGAAGTAAACCTGATTAAAGAGAATGAAGACGGTTCTGCTGACTACACCTTTGATCTAACGGCTGAAGAACAAGGGGCACTGATGCGCTTTGCAATCATCGAGGCACTAAAACGAGCCATTGAAGAAGGAAAACAATATGTCCCAAGTGAAATTGATTTGGACAACACCGGGAGGTGACTGGAACATTGCTTATATGGCTCGGGTGTCTAATCCTGACAATCAAGACAATCCTGAGTACACTAAGCTGATCGGTTACCTGATGAAACACAAGCATTGGAGTCCATTCGAGATGGTCAATGCCTGTCTTGAGATTACAACCACACGAGACATTGCACGACAGATTCTTCGGCATCGGAGCTTTAGCTTCCAAGAATTCAGTCAACGGTACGCTGTTGCTGACGGCTATGAGTACGCTGAGGCTCGGTTGCAGGACAACAAGAACAGACAGAACAGCATCGAGATTGAAGATCGTGAACTGCAACGCTACTGGAACGAACTACAGATTGATGTTCTGGTACAGGCTAAACGGTCTTATGAGGCTGCGCTGAAGGCCGGTATCGCCAAGGAAGTTGCTCGGAAGGTCTTGCCGGAAGGTATCACAACCAGTAAGATGTACATGAATGGAACGCTACGGAGTTGGTTGCATTACATTTCAGTACGCACCGACCCAAGCACTCAGAAAGAGCACAGGGTTGTAGCCGAGCAGTGTAAGGAACTACTAGCTAAAGAGTTTCCAAAGGTCATGGAAGCCTACGAACTATACAAGGAATAAACATGGAAAACGATTTTCAAACATTTACATTCACCTTCACCGACTATGACGGTGTAGACATCACCATTCGGCGTAAGTCATACGATGGTTTCTTCTGGCCGGATGTCCTAAAGGATGTTTGTCTTGCTATCGAAAAGAGCTTCGGGTACGAGATCATGCACAATGTACAGGTTAAGGGCAAGGCTTTGGATCGGTTTGAAGAGCAGGTCTTTACCCCTCACTGGGTGGACACCGAGGAAGAGAACTTCCCCGAGGCTAAGTCAGGGTTGACTGATTGATGCGTATTCTGGTCATCCCCGACTGTCAGGTTCGTCAGGGTGTTCCTCTGGAGCACCTGACCTGGGCTGGGGAGGCTATCATCGAATACAAACCGGATGTAGTGGTAAACATCGGTGACTTCGCTGATATGCCTTCTCTGTCCACTCACGACAAGCCTGGAAGCAAGTTCTTTGAGGGTTTGCGCTACAAGACCGATGTAGAGGTGACTAAGGAGGCTATGAAGCTGCTCCTGAAGCCTCTACGGGACTTGCAGAGCAGGCAGAAGAAGAACAAGGAAAAGATTTATAAACCTCGGATGGTACTAACACTAGGAAATCATGAGAACAGAATCAATCGTGCAGTTGCTAACAACCCGACTCTTGAGGGGCTTATCAGCACTCAAGACCTTGGGTACGAGAGAGATTGGGAAGTTCACCCTTTTCTGCATCCCGTATTTATTGGCGGTGTTGGGTTCAATCATTATTGGCCTGTCGGTGCAATGGGCAGACCTGCCGGTACTGCTGCTGCTATTGTTAACAAGCTTCACATGTCTTGTGTTGCTGGACATCAGCAAGGAAAACAAGTGGCATATGGTAAGAGAGCTGATGGTAAGTCTATCTGTGGGATTATCGCTGGGTCTTATTATCTTCACGATGAAGGTTATATGGATCAGCTTAGTAACCGTCATTGGAGGGGTTTAGTAGTCTTGAATGAGGTCGTTGACGGGCACTTTGACGAAATGTTTCTGTCAATTGAGTACTTGGAGAAGAAATATGGAAAAGCGTAAAGACTGCATGACTTGCTTTTATGAGTTCAAATCACCAGTAGAAGAGCCCTGTGTAAGCTGTAAGGGGTTCGCCAAGTGGACTGATAAGAGTACTTTCCAGGAGGATGTAGTCAATAAACCCAAACACTACAATGTAGGACTAGAACCCATTGAAGCCATCGAATCGTGGAAGTTAGGATACAATCTAGGGAATGTAATCAAGTATGTAGCACGAGCAGACCACAAAGGAAAGCGAATTGAAGACTTGAAAAAAGCCCGATGGTATTTGGATCGGGAGATTAACAAGAATGAGTCTGACATTTGAAGATATAATTGACAGGCTCAAGCAGCTTGATGAAGTAACGATCCTTGAGTTGCTTGACCTGAAAACTGAAGACATCGTGGATCGTTTCCGTGATGTAATCGAAGATGCCATAGAAGAAATAGAAAAGGAACTACAATAATGCAAATGAGCCCCTATCAAACCTATATCGCTAAGTCTCGGTACTCCCGGTTCTTGGATGATAAAGGCCGCCGAGAACACTGGCCTGAGACAGTCAATCGCTACTTTGACTTCATGCAGAAGCACCTGAAGGAAAAGCATAACTTCACAATGGGTGCAGACCTGCGGGAAGAACTGCAAGGTGCAGTGGAACGACTGGAGGTAATGCCTTCCATGCGTGCCCTGATGACTTCTGGTGATGCCCTGGAGCGACAGAATGTAGCAGGTTACAACTGCTCGTATCTGCCCATTGATGATCCTAAAGCCTTCGATGAAGCCATGTACATCCTGCTGTGCGGTACAGGCGTAGGCTTCAGCGTGGAGCAAAAGTATGTCAATAAACTTCCTGAAGTACCTGATAGTCTGTTTGAGTCTAAGACTGTTGTTGTTGTGCGTGACTCCAAGGAAGGCTGGGCAAAGGCACTCCGACAGGTTATCGCCCTGCTATATGCAGGTGAGATTCCTAAGTGGGATGTGTCAGCGGTTCGTCCTGCGGGGGCGCGTCTCAAGACCTTCGGGGGTCGTGCTAGTGGGCCTGAGCCCCTTAACGACTTGTTTAAGTACGCAGTTGCAAAGTTCCGAGGTGCTGCGGGGCGCAAACTCACTAGCCTGGAGGCACACGACATTCTTTGCAAGATTGGAGAAGTCGTGGTTGTGGGCGGGGTACGGCGTTCTGCAATGATCAGCTTGTCTGACCTTAGTGATGACCGTATGGCACATGCTAAGGCAGGTAACTGGTGGGACGGTAATGGTCAGCGTGCATTGGCTAACAACAGTGCTGTGTACGACACCAAGCCTTCTGTTGGTCAGTTTATGCGTGAATGGTCGTCTATTTATGAATCACACTCTGGTGAGCGAGGTATTTTTAATCGTTATGCTTCTGAAACTCAAGCGTCTCGGAACGGTCGTAGGGAACTGGGCAAAGAATGGGGAACTAACCCCTGTTCTGAGATTATTCTGCGTCCTTATCAGTTCTGTAATCTTTCTTCTGTCGTTGTTCGTAGTGATGATGATTGGGATAGTCTTGCTCGTAAAGTTCGTATTGCTACTATTCTGGGAACATTTCAGTCAACTCTTACGCACTTCCCGTACTTGAGGAAGGTATGGCAGACGAACACTGAAGAAGAGCGTTTGCTTGGTGTGTCAATGACAGGCATTCTGGACAATCCTCGGATGAACAATCCTGATGATCCTGAACTGCCTGCTAACTTGGAGAAACTTCGTGAGTACGCTGTTACTGTCAATGCTGAGTTTGCTGATGCTCTTGGTATCAACCGGAGTACTGCTATCACTGCTATCAAACCAGAGGGAACCGTTTCTCAACTCACGGGTACTGCTAGCGGTATTCATCCTCAACATGATCGCTATTATATTCGCCGTGTTCGATCCGATAATAAAGACCCTCTGACGGCATTCCTGAAGTCTCAGGGATTCCCTTCGGAGCCTGACTTCTACAAGCCTGACAGCACCACGGTGTTCAGTTTCCCTGTGGCTGTGGCTGAAGGGGCTTTGTTGCGTGAGGACTTGGATGCTATCAAGCATCTTCGGTTGTGGTTGTTGTACCAGAAGCACTACTGTGAGCATAAGCCCTCTGTGACCATCAGTGTCCAGGAGCGTGAATGGCCTGCTGTCGGTGCCTGGGTGTGGGAGAACTTTGATGATATTACAGGCGTGTCTTTCCTACCTATGGACGGAGGGACTTATAAGCAAGCACCGTATGAAACGATTGATGCTGCGGAGTATGAGCGACTAAAGGCTGCAATGCCTACAGGTATCGACTGGGAAGCATTCAAGGAAGGTACTGACAATGTAGAAGGTGTTCAAACACTGTCCTGCACTGCTGGTGCCTGTGAACTGCCATGAGTTGGCTCATACAGCCTAGACTCGGTATCGGCTTAGACATCGAACATAACGAGATTAATCGTTACTGTATCGCTGACGATGACGGTAAAGAGGTAACAGTCTGTTTCGTTGGTCTGATCATTAAGATTCCATTCCTAATGATCCTGATCGGTGAATTTTTCGATGAATAAATGAAAAAGCCCCTGCAATGTTCCCGAAAAGGAACCTTGACAGGGGCTTTGTTATTTCAGAAGTTCTGCTTCTGCTTCTCTTCGCCGGGTGAGTCCTCGTAAGACCCTACCGGCTGCTTTGTTCCACTTCAAACACTCTTGGGCTGCTCCGTCCCAGTCTTTCTCATTGATACGCTTCCTGAATGTACTGACTCTGAGGTTACCTAGACCACAGTTGTAGGCCCATGAAATCACAGCCGCTAGTCGTCTAGGAGGCTCGTCCTTCAAGCCAGGACACAGCTTCAGAACACCGGCATGGAAGTACTCTAGATGCTCGTCTAGGGCCTCTTCACACTGTTGCATGTTCCAGACCGTATCTGGGCCTATCCCAGGGCCTGTGGCACCATATCCGATTGTCCACGGTGCTCCACCAGTACCGGGATCAGGATAGGCTTTGACAGCCCCTGAAGGAAGCACCTTAGCGCATCCTTCAAAGGGCTTGACTAGCAGGTTCTTACAGAGTTCAATTGCGGGATTCACGCTTTTCAATGCTCCGACCAAGGAACCAGAATGTAAGTATCATCATCAGCATACTGAAATCATCAGCAGTCCACACTTCTTGCATGATCTGCATGGCAGGTAAACCACTATTGACAGCATACATGATGGTGATAATCTTTACAGCAGTATACAGTCCAAAAAGCAACCAAGTAATGCCAGGACGAACCAGAGCAGAAATGCTTGCAACCCACTTGTAGGCTTTTTTATCAGCTTCTGCCTGCTGCTTAAATGCCTGCCCGATTGCATCAATGTTTGCCTTGCTGAAATCAACATACTTTTCTTCCATCTTGTACTCACCTCGCATCTTTTCGAGGTCAGTCTGAAGGCTAAACATCTTGAGTTCATGGGAACGCTCATCTTTACGGTCAAGCCACTTGAGTACTTCGGGAGCCAGTCGGAACAGACCCCCGAAGATACTGCCTAGTAACCCTCCACCGAGGACTTCAAACATTATTGTTCTCCAAATGCTTGTGAAATACTAGGAACAACAAAAGCACTTCTAAAGGCTCTTCGTGTAGGATCATCCATTCCCGCAACCATAGCTTTTACAAGCTCGTTCATTTTGGCAGGAGGAATCTGCTTGGTCATAAACTCTGCCATTTCAGCAGGATTCAACATAAGAGTTGTAATCTTACGGTTGAATTCAGCCTTATTGCCTCGTTGTAAGGCATCCAAAGCTTCGTTCATAACTGTTACAGACCGTAATAAAAGACCAGGAGCCTTGGCTTGATCCTGAACTTCAGGAGCCTGTCCAGCACCTTTAGACCGTTCAGCAGCCCTTGATGCCCTGATTAAATCAGCACGAACAGAGTTGATTGTAGAAATTTCTGCCGGAGTCATCAGTTGATTAAGTCGCTGATAACGAGGAATATCAGTACCTGCTCGTGTAATTGTCCTTACAGCATTATCAACAGCAGAAACAAAGTTACCAGCACTTTCAGCATTCAAGGTTGTCTTAAGGCTATCTGCAAGTTCCTGACCAACACGCATTCTATCAACTTTTCGGCTATATCCTGCATAAGTGTCTAGATACTTGCTCCACAAACCATCAGAAGACCGATCAAAAGCTGCATCAATAAACTTCTTGATATTTCCAGCTACTTCTGCTTCTTGTTTCTGAAGACCGCCCTGCAAAGGTGCCTTACCTACTTTATTCAAGGCAGCTACAATGTCACGATTAAGTTCTTTACGAACATTCTCGTACATATCCCGACTGCTTACAATGCCATTCGCATCTGCCTTGGAACGAATCTTTTCGGCAGTGTCCTTAAGAATCTGCTTGACAACATCGTTAGAAGTCCCTCGGGAAGCCCTTTCCATCTGATCAATCAAGTCCTGAGCACGCAAAGGATAAAATCCATTTTGTTCTAGACTGTCTTTTTGGAGTTGTTTTAACTGAACTTCTGAGCGTCTTTGTGCTGCAACATCTCTGTAAGCTCCTGCTCGTTTCTGTGCTTCTTCAGCAATATCTCCAGCCGTTAACCAACCCGGACGACCAGTAGCCGCAGTCGCTGCTTGTCGAGTAGCTGCTAAATTAACAGCACCAGATGTTTGTTCAGCGGCAGCAATGCTATTAAACTTGTCGGAGATTTCTCGTTCAAGTTTACCAATAATATCACCAGCAATATCCGTCTGCTTTAAGGCATCTTCACGCATCCTTGCAGTTTCACGATCCCTGCGAGTAAGTAGTGCTTTCCTTTGCTCAGGAGTTCCTGCAATCTGTGTAACTGCTTTTTCACGGGCTGCTTGCTGTTCTGCTTCACGAACTGCAAAAGCCGACAACGGACCCTCGAACTGTCCTTTTACCTTTTGTTGCAGTGCAATAAGTTCCGCAGCAGAAGGAATATCAGCCAATGCTTCAGCGGCTGTGGGTCGAGAACCAGTTACAAGTTCTTTTGAATCTTGCAGAGCCTTGATAACAGCATCACGCTCAGGACCAGCAAGTTGATTCAAGTATTCTTGTACTGCTCGTTCTTTTCCCTTACCAGTCAATCCACGAGTAGCCGTGGATAACTTGTCAATAGCTTTTACACCTACTTCAAAAGAAGCGCCTAAAACACCACCAACAGCAGCTTGTAAAGCCTTCGTACTCGCAAAATCACCACCAGTCATGGATTCTGCTTGCTCAACTGGCTGTAATAAGCCCTGCTGAGCGCCAACGGCTGTTGCAGTTGCTACAGGACGACCTTGGAAACCTGCTACAAGCCTATTAAAAGGTGACAAAACAGCACCAGTAAAGCCTGCAATATCCACGCCCTCTGGTCGAGTTGCTTGAGAGACAACATCAATAGCTCGGTTGATAGCCGGAACTTGTCCTCCAGTAATTAACTGAGCAGCGCCTAATGCCGGATCAATTAAAGCACCACGAAGTAATCGAGCAGGCATGCTCTTTAGAGCTTCTTCTGTAATAATCTGGCTTGTAGGACGATCCCAGGGATTAGCAGGGGCTGGAGCAGCAGGCTGAGTAGAAGGTTGAGCAGGGGCTTGGACCGGCCCTCCAAAAT
>OGWP01000044.1_pt1 | contig 11856 bp, 5 predicted proteins | sample 1576051 | NCBI WGS metagenome assembly OGWP01 (sample SAMN07581524, study PRJEB24739) | freshwater metagenome | reverse complement strand
GTTTCCCAGTCACGATAGTTTTGTTGGAGTTTGGCTATTTGAAGGCGTTTGGGTAGGTGATTGTGAAGGCGTAGGAGTCTGAGTCGGTGATGCACTTAATGTTGGTGTTGTCGATGGGGTTTGAGTTGGCGATGGAGATAAACTCGGTGTTGGTGAAGGAGTTTGCGTTGCCGAAGGCGTATTTGTAGGTGTTTGTGTCGGAGGATTGAAACAATCATCAATACTTGTAATAGTAAACGCTGCAGATCCTGCAAGTGTATCTTTATTAACTCCATTAGGAGAAGTGATTGTTTCAGATCCAACTGATACAATTTGATATTGAGTTACCCCATAACAATCTTGGAAGTTTACAACACCTCCAAAGGTTACGTTGATTATAACACCTTGCACACAACCACCTTGACATTTTGTAACAGTTGGAGTTGGAGTTTGTGTTTGAGTTGGACTTGCAGTTTGTGTTGGTGTTTGGGTCTGAGTTGGTGTTTGTGTTGGAGTTTGGCTATTTGAAGGCGTTTGGGTAGGTGATTGTGAAGGCGTTTGGGTTTGAGAAGGTGTTTGGGTAGGTGATTGTGAAGGTGTTTGAGTAGGTGTCTGAGTTGGTGTTTGTGTTCTAGTCTGAGTAGGTGTCTCAGTTGTAGTAGGTGTTGCGGTTTTAGTTGGACTAGCCGTGAGAGTTGTAGTGGTAGTCGGCGTTGGTGTTGCGGTTTCTGTTGGGGTTGCAGTTAGAGTTGTAGTTGTAGTCGGAGTTTGTGTTGCGGTTTCAGTTGGACTCGCCGTGAGAGTTGTTGTGGTAGTTGGCGTTGGGGTTTGTGTTTCAGTGGGAGTGGCAGTAAGAGTTGTAGTAGTAGTTGGAGTCGGAGTTTCTGTTTCAGTTGGAGTTGCGGTTAACGTTGTAGTTGTTGTTGGAGTTGCTGTGAGAGTTGTAGTAGTTGTTGGAGTTGGTGTTTCAGTTTCTGTTGGGCTAGCGGTAAGAGTTGTCGTAGTGGTCGGAGTTGGAGTTCCAGTTTCAGTCGGTGTTGCAGTTAGAGTTGTTGTGGTGGTTGGAGTTGGTGTTTCAGTTTCTGTTGGGCTTGCAGTTAGAGTTGTTGTGGTGGTTGGAGTTGGAGTTGGTGTTTCTGTTTCGGTAGGAGTTGCAGTGAGGGTTGTTGTAGTGGTTGGAGTTGGAGTTGGTGTTTCTGTTTCGGTAGGAGTTGCAGTGAGGGTTGTTGTGGTAGTGGGAGTCGGAGTTTCTGTCTCAGTCGGGGTTGCCGTTAAAGTTGTAGTGGTTGTTGGGGTTTGTGTCGCGGTTTCAGTTGGACTAGCAGTAAGAGTTGTAGTTGTGGTTGGTGTTTGAGTTGGTGATTCAGTAGGGGTGTTAGACGGCGTTTGAGTTGGTGATTCAGTAGGTGTATTTGATGGTGTCTGCGTCGGAGTTTGAGTAGGTGTGTTAGATGGTGTCTGTGTTGGAGTTTCAGTGTTACTCGGAGTTTGAGTAGGAGTTTCTGTGCTTGTTTGGGTGGGTGACGGTGGATTTTCGCATTCCGCGCAGTCATTAAACCAATAGATAACATCGTTTGTGTTATAAACAAGGGAGGGACTTACATTATCGAAACATTGATTTGTTCCTCCGCATACCGCACAGGGTCCATAAAGTGCTGTTCCACCTTGGGGCGTGAAAGATCTAAAATAAACCAACACTGATGGACTACCACAGAGAAGTGCAGACCAGTACCAAACAGTTTGGGTTTGGGTTGGTGTTGGTGTCTGTGTATTGGTTGGTGTTTGTGTTGGTGTATTAGAAGGTGTTTGAGATGGACTTGCAGATATTGATGGTGTTTGTGTAGGTGTCCCCTCAATTGTAGGCGTTGGGGTTGGAGTCGGACAACCTGGACATAAATCACCGCAAGTGAATGGTCCGTCTACGCTTGGTTCAACAGTAAGACCAGGAGAGGTTATCCATGAACCAGGTTGTGCACAAAAATATGTGGCTGGTGTGAAAATAATTTTATTATAGATGGCCTGAAGGTTTCCATCACAGTCGAGATAAGTTGTAGTGTTAATATTGGTAGGATCACCATCATTTGTTAGTGAATAACATTGTGCACAACAAGGTGTTGGTGTAGGTGTTGGTGTTATTGGAATTATGGATTTTGCATTTATTGAGACATCATCCGTGTCAAGTATTATGACAGAGTTGAAATCATAAACACCGGAGCCACTCCAAGTAAGTGTTGTTCCATACTGAACTCCGTTAATTATCAACTCCAAATACGCACTAGGATCCGTGACATTAATCCAACCCACTTGAGGGATTCCATTGAAATTCTGAGTATCTCCTGATACATAATCTTGCCCCTCATTGTAATCAATAGGAAAACTACCCACCAAATTATCATAAAGTGAGCTTGTAACTCCGGTTATCGAACCTGAGGTTAACAAAGAATCATAAGAAACTGAAAAAACACCCATTAATTATTATTTCTCTCTTTTAATAAATAACAGAAAATAACTTTTTTTATAGAGTTATAAACATCCATCTGGATCACTAGAAACAATTTGTCCTAATCCTCCCGAAACTTCATACCACGCGGTTCCATTTGAATAATAACCATCTACCACAGGAACAGTCGGAGGTGACCCTGCAACAGTATAAAGGTATTCTCCTACATTAGGACCTGGTCCACCCGAGATAGAACCATAAACTGTAAATGTGGTTCCTGTACAAGCCTGAGCTATTGTAGCTCCTGAACTCAGTGTGTAAATATAATAACCTATTGACGGTGTCGGAGTTGGAGTACTTGTTGGTGATTGGGATATTGATGGTGTGTTTGTAGGAGTTGTGGTAGTTGTAGGTGTTTGACTAGCGGTTTGAGATGGAGTTGCTGTTTGCGTTGGTGTTTGTGAAGGTGTTTCTGTTTGGCTTGCTGTTATAGATGGAGTGACTGTTGAAGTAGTAGTTACAGATGGAGTTGGAGTTTGTGTAAAACATAGACTGAAAGCACCAGGTGCCGATCCATCAGAAAGCACCTCGACAACAACCGCAGAGACTTGGTAATAACCTGACATATCAATTGTGACTGGTCCTGATACGTTGTTATAAAACTGTGTACATTCATCAAATAAAGCATTATCTCCGTAAATTGTCATGGCGTTTAGTGATGCACAAGCAGAGTCTTCACTTGTACCTGAGAAACCTGAGAAGGTAAATCTAGCTTCAGTTGGAGTTGGACTTGGGGTTGATGTTGTTGTTGGCGTAACAGTATTGGTGATAGTTACCGTTGGGGTTGGTGATTCTGTTGGAGAGACAGTAGGAGTTGGTGTTTCAGTTGTTGTTGTAGTTGGGGTTTGTGTCAGAGTAGGAGTTATAGTTGGCGTTGATGTAGGTGTTTCTGTTGGAGTTGGCGATGATCCTATCGAAGGTGTATTGGATGGTGTAATTGAAACCGTTGGAGTTTGTGTAGCTGTTGTTGATGGTGTTGGTGATTGTGATGGTCCATATACATAATCTATAATTTGACCTGAAGGGTCAATTTGTACTGCCCAAATCTCTGAGTTGAAAGTCATAATCCTCCACTGATTTGATCCGTTGACAGGTGAGAATAAATTATCATCGACCGCGATTTCATAAACTATAGCCCCGAGTACTGGTGTCAAAAATGCAGCAGAAATATAAGTGTACCAATACTGACCTTGAATGATATAATCAGATAAAGCCAGTGTTGAACTACTATGAAAAGTATTTCCGAAATTATGTTGAACCCACACAGGAGTAGATGATGGTGATGGTGTATTTGTAGGTGTTAATGATAAAGTTGGTGAGGCTGTTGGGGTTGAAGTCGAGGTGACAGTTGGTGTTACTGTTTGGGTTGCTGTTTGCGATGGTGTAATTGTTGGCGTTGGAGTTTGACTTTGAGTTGGTGTGGGTGTAACAGCTTCAATTTCAGTATGTTCACAGCCTTGTGTGTCAACAATTTTTACAAGAAAGTCTGTCTGATCAACCGAACAATTTGTTGTGGTGATTGTAATTCCTGAATACGGTAAATCAGGGTTCACACAGAAAGTACCTGTCCCTCCAGTAGTTCCTGTAAACAAGGTCCCCTGACAATCATAGAATCCGAAATTAGATGATAAATAAGTTCCTTCAACGCATTGTGGGGCGGAGAATGTGAAAGGGAATGTTGAAACTGTTGAAATGTACGCACAATTACTTCCGTCAAGTTCACAAACATAGATATCGACAGGAGTATTCGCGGTTACTGATGATATGGTAATTTCTAATGGCATTATACTCTAGATGTTCCTGAGATTATACATTCTTTATTATCAATTAATTTTATCATGTATGCGACGGATACATCATACGGTGGTGGTATGTCAAACACATATGGGAGATCAGAATTCTCTATTGTTGAAATATAGAAACATCCTGTGTTATCAGGTTGACATACATATACATCGTAAGGTTCTGTCCCCCCTGTCAATCCATTTATGAAAACTTTCACTGCCATATATTATACATTTACAACGTACCCGTCAGGATTGTCGTTAGGTGTTAAATTATTTGAGTTTAGGGACTGTGGTTCTGTGGATCCTCTTCCGTCTTGAGGATCATATTCATTGAAACCTACAGTAAGGCCTGACATAACAAACTGGCTTTGATCTGAGAAACATGTATTACAATCAACATAATCATTTTCCCAAGTATAAGCTTGGTTAGAGTCGATCAAATTGAGTAGGTAAGGTTCATAAACCAATCCAATCGAACTTACAATCTCGTAACAATTTGCATTTTCATTAACCGAAACTGATGTTACTCCTGTCAGAGGTCCCTCTGTATAAGGAACATACATTGGGAAGTTTGTCAGCTGATCATCACCGTCATTACAAGTTGAGATTGTATATTTGTAATACAGAGGACATGTTTGACAAGTATAAATTTGTCCTACAGGTGGGTTCTGAACGATGCTCAAAGTATCTCCTGAAGTCGTAAGAATATTTGTGATTCTTCCACAGAACTGATCCAACAATACGTTTCCTGTATCATAGGTAAACACCGTAACAATTGCATCAACCTGTGGATTCAGTGTTCCAATATTAGCAGTATCTCCTGTTGGATTATAAACTAAGTCACATCCTTTAGCTATCACAACTTCTTGATTATCACATCTTTCAAGTTGATAGTAAATATAGTTGTCACATGGATTATTACCCGATATGGAAAGGGCTTCGCCACAAGTGCTATAAACATAATCGTTAGCTGTTATGAAATAGTTTCCGTCATACCTCAACGTGTCGACTCCGACAGGTGCGATATAAGTTATGTCTGTTTGACCTACGAATCTCCATGGAGTTCCTGATGAATCCTTGAACACTGTTCCTTGTACGGAAATGAAAGGCACTGGTTGTGTTTGAATAACCTGAGCTATTCTTGGTCTTATCTCTCCGATTGGCACACATGATTCGAAAACATACAACCAAGTTGGGGTTGCAGATGGTGTAGGTGTTACCGTTGGAGAAGCGGTTATGGTTGGTGTGACAGTTGGAGTAACGGTCGGTGAAGGTGTTAGAGTTGCAGTGTTCGATGGTGTTGGTGATGGATCTGAACCAGGACTTGCAGTCTGACTTGGTGTAGGTGTTTGTGAAGATGTTTGAGTTGGCGTATAAGAAGGTGTTGGTGTTGAAGTAGGAGTAATACCAGGAGTCGAAGTTTGAGTTGGTGTTGATGTAGGTGTTTGTGTCGGCGTTGGACTTAAAACTGGATTACAGAATCCACAAGCAGAATAAAGATCCAAAATTTCGCTGACCCATGAATTAGATGAACCACTTCTGTCCACTGTATAAGTTACACACCTTGCAACTCCATCAATAACCGCCAACATGGTTGTACCAGTCGTAACTGGAATTTGTCCCAGACTGCCCGTGAAACTCAATGTCTGTGAAGTTTGATATTCCGTTCCGTCAGAACAATCTTGGAGAACACGTATTGTTGTATAAACAAAGGAATCTCTTAAGAATTGATAAAGGTATCCTCCTACCACTTCCACGGTTTTTGTGATTGTGACCGTCGGTGATGCTGTTGGTGTTGGACCGTCTACAGGTGTATATCCCACCAAATCAAAGTCTATGAAAGTATTACAAGCTGCTGGTGAAGCCGTTGGAGTTGGTGTAACTCCAATGCCACTCATGTCAAAGTCCACCAAAGAACATGGAACTGAGGGTGTTGGTGTAGGTAATGGCTCGTAATCACAGTCGTAGTAGGCAACAAAATTTAAAGTTGAACAGTCAGCAGGGCTTGGTGTAGGTGTAGTACATAGACCACCAGTAAAAATTGAGGATGAAATATCGGGACACACAGAATAACAAGGTGATGCCCCTTTCAAAATACAAGAACCTCCAAGAGATGTTGAAAGACACCAATAGTTTCCTGTTGTAGCAGTGAAATAATAAATAAATGCGGCAGTCACACCATCTCCTGAGTATGCATTTTTTCCATTATATCCGGGGTTGGGTGGAATATAAGCGGGTATAGCAGTGTAGTTTCCGTTGTAATCAGTGTAACCACTTACATAAGTTCTGAAACAGAAATCTGAGTAATCACAGGATAGTGGCGTAGTAGAAGGTGTAGGTGTTAGTGTAGGAGTCTGATAAGGACTCATAGTTACAGTTGGAGTTGGAGTGGTACATGGGTACATCTCGTTCGCCTTCTCACAAGTACCAAAGTCAGGGAGACCAAGATATGGACCACCAGGACCTCCAAATCTTATGAAATAGAAATTTCTTCCGTTGAATCTATAGACAACTCCAACTGCTGGATCTCCTGAAGCGGTGTTTTGATCTACTAAGGCGAAAAATATCTCTCCAGTACAACAATCTGCAAGAGTAGCTGCAGAATAACAAATTGGTGCCGCACAGGTTACACCTGAAACATTAATACCACCATAAGGTTGATTCGTGTCCACACAAATTGGTAAACCTGTATCAGTTCCTGAAATGTAATCTCCACAACAATCAGTGTAGAACCATGGATTCGAAACTGTAAGTCCTGAATAACAAGCAACAACCGGAACGACTGTTGTTTGAGTCGGTGATGGGGTTATCGATGGCGTAATACTCGGTGTAGGAGTACCCGTTGGTGGTATTGTTGGTGTGGTGCTTGGTGTTGGAGTTGGAGTCTCAGTTGTTGTAGGTGTAGTTGTTGGTGTTTCAGTAACAGTTGGCGTAGGTGTTGGTGTTTCAGATGCACTTGGTGAAGGTGGAAGTGTTGGAGTTTCAGAAGGTGTGGTAGTTGGAGTTGATGAAGGGGTATTGCTTGGTGTTGTTGTCGGAGTCGTAGTCGTTGTTGGCGTAGGTGTGGGACAGGTTATACATGCCGCACAAGATAGTGATCCTGTAAATCCGACGCTAGTCGCGTCGTATAGAGGACCTGATCCATCATTTGTTACTACAGTAGCACATCCACTGAAATCTAAAGAGCCAGTAATATTGTAAACTGATCCAATCGTTAATGTGATTCCAACCGGGCTAAACCTGAAAACTTGGAATGGATCACAACAGTTCTGAAATTGATAAACAGCTCCTGGAGAAGCTGTGTTCGTTTGAGTTGGTGTTGTAGTGGGTGTTTGAGTAGGTGTTTCAGTATTTGTTGGTGTAATTGTTGGCGTCTCTGTTGGAGTTGTAGTTGGCGTCTCTGTTGGCGTTTCACTTGGAGTTGGTGTTGGAGTAGGTGTTGGATTCGGTGATGCACTTGGACTTTGAGTAGGAGTATTTGTTGGTGTTTCGGATGGTGTTGTGGTGGGAGTTTCTGTTGGGGTGGCTGTTGGTGTTTCAGTGCTTGTAGGTGAGGCAACAATCGTTGCAGTTGTCTGAAAAACTTAAACCTGACATTCCACAATTTATACATTCAGGGAAATTAGATGGTGTAACGGTTATAGTAGGGGTTATAGTCGCGGTCGGAGTTTGAGTTGGGGTATCTGTGACAGTTTGTGTTATAGTTGGTGTATTGGTTTGAGTTTGTGTTGGAGTTGGTGTATTGGTTGGAGTTTGTGTTGGAGTAGGGGTAAAACAAACTAATCCATCACAATTACCTATAGTTTCAATAATTATACCTGAAGATATTGCACCAATCATATTAGTATAAAAACATCCTCTAGCTGAAGAACCTGAACTTATATTACCTGTTCTGATAACTTTACTACCACAAGATTGACCTGAATAGATACCACCTGTTGGTGAACTTCCTGTATAACTGATAACATAACATTTACAATCTAAAGAAGTTTGAGTTGGAGTATTTGTTGGGGTACTTGTATTTGTTGAGGTGTTTGTAGGTGTTTGTGTTTGAGTTTCAGTTATAGTCGGTGTTGGAGTCGGAGTTGGAGTATCTGTTATTGTTGGGGTTACCGTTGGGGTTACCGTTTTTGTTGGTGTTTGTGTAATAGTACTTGTTGGAGTTAAAGTCGATGTAGGTGTATTTGTAGGAGTCTCAGTAATTGTTGCGGTTGGAGTTGATGTCTCTGTTGGTGTTAGTGTAATTGTTGCGGTTGGAGTAACAGTTGGTGTTTGAGTTTTAGTAGGGGTAACCGTAGGTGTCGCGGTCTTAGTTGGAGTCGGGGTTAATGAAGGTAAACAAGTATAAACATATGTGTAACCTGATTCACCACAATCCAAACAGAATAAACCTGAAGGAGTTACTGAAGGTGTAATTGAAACTGTAGGTGTATTTGTTGGAGTTTCAGTTATAGTTGGAGTTACTGTAGGTGTATTTGTTGGAGTGTTTGTATTTGTTGGAGTTACCGTTGTAGTTACTGTTGGAGTGTTTGTATTTGTTGGAGTTACCGTTGTAGTTTGTGTTGGTGTAGGAGTCTGAGTTGGTGTCTGAGTTGGAGTAAATGAAGGAGCACAATTGAAAATATATGTATATCCGGATTCCGCACAATCTAAACAAACCAATGGACTTGGAGTTACTGTTGGTGTTATTGTAGGTGTATTGGTTGGTGTTATTGTATTTGTTGGTGTTGGTGTTGGTGTCTCTGATGATGGCGTTACCGTTGGTGTTGGTGTAGGAGTCTCTGATGATGGCGTTACCGTTGGTGTTATTGTATTTGTTGGTGTGTTTGTGGAAGTGTTAGTTGGAGTTATTGTATTAGTTGGAGTTTCAGTTATAGTTGGAGTTACAGTGGACGTTGGTGTGATTGTTGTTGTATTAGTTGGAGTAACTGTAGGTGTTTCAGTATTAGTTGGAGTAACTGTAGGAGTTTGAGTATTAGTAGAAGTATTTGTAGGAGTTTGAGTGTTAGTAGGAGTTACAGTAGGTGTTTGAGTATTAGTAGGTGTTTGAGTATTAGTAGGAGTAATTGTAGGAGTAACTGTAGGTGTTTGAGTATTAGTAGGGGTATTTGTATTAGTAGGAGTTACAGTAGGTGTTTCAGTATTAGTAGGAGTTACAGTAGGTGTTTCAGTATTAGTTGGTGTTGGGGTTTGTGTAGGTGTTTCAGTACTTGTTGGAGTTTTAGTAGGCGTAACGGTATTTGTTGGAGTTAAAGTTGACGATTTTGAAACAATTGGTGTTTGAGTCGGGGTTTGAGTATTAGTTGGAGTAGGTGTTTCAGTAGGTGTTGGAGATTCTGAAGGAGTGTTAGTAGGTGTATCCGTTAAAGTAGGAGTAACAGTTGGAGTTGGGGTATTAGTTGGGATTACACAATCACCATCAACCGAACAAAGAGTTAAACTCAAATCAAAGTAACTTGTGAAATCCGCAAAATCTACTTTGTTATTATAACCCTCATTATCTTTGTTGTAACTTAATAAAACTTCAATACCGTATACATCAAGACTTTCATAAGTTTTGTTACATATCGCATAACCTCCCGCAGTATCGGCAGTTAGAGTAACAGTTCCTTCATTACAATTAATGTAAGAAATTCTTACAATACCATTTAGAAAAGATGCTGTATTACCAGAGGCTTGGTTAATATCATTTTGAGTTATGTAAACATAGTTACAAAAACATCCATTATTAGTTTGAGTTGGAGTTTGAGTAGGTGTTGGAGTATGTGTAGGAACAATACAGTCTCCGTCAATACTACAAGTGGTATATAAAGTATAATAGGTTGAAGAGAAATTTTCAGGACTAGAAACGTTGTCTAAAACATCATCATTTTGAGTGTATACCAAAAATACGTTGTTATCAAAAGAACTTAGAGTTTCCGCAGCTTGATTACAAATTGCAATTTCACCTGCGGTAGTTGCGCTATATACCTGAAGAATTTCATTACAATCATAATAGAAAACGCTGACCAACCCATTCAAATTAGTATCAGTGTTGCCACTGGCTCTATCAATATCCGATTGTTTAATATCAACGTAATAACAAAAACAACCCCTATTTGTTGGAGTTACAGTCGGAGTAGGTGTTTGTGTTGGGGTATCTGTTATTGTTGGAGTTACAGTTGGGATTTCCGTGTTCGTAGGTGTTTGTGTTGGAGTATCTGTTATTGTTGGAGTTACTGTCGGAGTAACAGTTGGTGTTGGTGTGAACGCAACCTCACAATCAACACAGTTTCCATACATCGCCTTGATTTGAGTTACGTTTGCATTTGCCGACAAGTTAGAATCATTTCTAACATAAGTTAAACAGAAATCAAATCCGTCAAGTACTCCCAAGAATGTTGTACCAACAACTAAAGGTGTACCACTGAATACCAACGAATCATTTGTATAGAATTCCAAATCACTTTGACAATCTTTCAATACCTTTGTTGTAACACATGTAAATGTATCGTCAACAAATCTATATGTTACCACTCCACCAACGTCTACAGTTCTTGTAGGACTTATAGATAAACTTGGTGTTGGTGATGGTGTCTGAGGATAAAATCTTTCAAAATCAAAATCAATTCCAGTGTCACAAGTAGGTGTTGATGGTGTTGGCGTTGGTGTTACCGCAAATTTTGTAAATTCAAAGTTCACCAAGTCACATGTTATTGACGGTGTAGGTGAAGGGTAGGGAACATAATCACAGTCAAAATAAGCAACGAGATCTAACGTATTACAATTTACCGGCGATGGCGTTGGAGTTGGACATATCCCTGTTGAGAAGTAGTTCGCAGATATGTCAGGACATGGATTATAACATGGGTGAGCACCTTCCAATAGACATGTACCACCCAAACTATCACTCAAACACCAATAAGAACCTGTGTAATAAATGTAACCTGTAGTAACACTATCACCAGTATAATAGTATCTTGAATTATAAGTTCCCGCTATTTCATAGTTACCTGAATAATCAACTAATGACGGTAAACTTGTTCTAAGACAAAACTCAGTATCGGCACAAAGTCCAACAGATGGTGTTGGGGTGGGTGTCGCATTTGGTGTTCTTGTTGGGCTTGGTGTAGGATTAATAACACAAATTCCTGTCTGAACAACAATTACCTCAGAAGGGGCAATAATTGTATCTTCACAAACACAATAAGTTGTAACCTCAAGTGGGTTCAACTCAACGGTCAATTCATTACCATAACAATCGATGTAACTAACCTCAGCATAGGTTGTATCACTCGTGTTTGTAATATCATATTCTAAACAATTACATAAAATAGTTGGTGTATCCGTAACTGAAGGTGTAATCGTTGGTGTTACCGAAACACTTGGAGTTATAGACACTGACGGTGTGACTGTTGGAGTTACCGTTGGCGTAACAGTCGGTGTCTTTGTAACTGATGGTGTAACTGAAACGGATGGTGTCACAGATACAGATACTGATGGTGTTACTGATGCTGTTGGTGTAACCGTTGATGACGGAGTTATAGATACTGATGGTGTAACTGTCGAGGTTGGTGTTGTAGTTACCGTAGCCGTATCGTGACTGGAAAC
>OGWP01000043.1_pt1 | contig 11910 bp, 7 predicted proteins | sample 1576051 | NCBI WGS metagenome assembly OGWP01 (sample SAMN07581524, study PRJEB24739) | freshwater metagenome | reverse complement strand
GCTGATTCGACAATGGAGACTACTCTAAAAGCTCACTCAGATAACCCCAATGGCTTGTTATGGGTTAAGGATGAGTTAAAAGGTTTATTTAATTCTTTAGGTGCTTACAAGGGTGGCAGAGGAGAAGGTATCCAAAACCCATTCACGCTGGAAACATTTGCTGAATTAATTGATGACCATAATATGGTTAATAAGTTTAGTGAATTGTTATCAGAGAGCATGGGTGGGGAAAAGAGTAATGAAAAAAACTAAACGACCCAAACGCAAAATTTTTTGAAGTAGAGGACATTGAGCGATTGTGTTTGGGTGAATTACAGATGACACCTGATGAAATGAATCAGTTTGATTTTAGAGAGTTGTTTATAAAGATAAACGGACACTTTGAAAATCTATCAAGGAATAATCAGATGTTCTGGGAACAAGCAAGGTTTATGGCCTATCACTCCGTAGTGCCACATACCCAAAAGGGTTCAAACCTTAAACCAACAGATCTTATAAAATTTGAATGGGATAAGGGTAAAAAGAAAAGGGATTTGACAGTAAAAGACTACGACATGATGAACTTTATGGATAATGTTATAAAAAGTAAAAGTGTCGGAGAAAAAATAGATTAATGGCAGGTATACTCAGTATAAAAATCAGGGCTGATGCAACTCCGTTTGAAAGGAGTTTAAAGACAGTTGGCAGAAATATAACATCTTTTGCACAAAAATCACTTGCCGTAGGTCGTGGTATCAGCCTTGGTTTTACTGCCCCATTAATGGCTATCGGTGCTAGTGCCGTTAACGCTGCTGCTGACTTTGATAGTTTAGAAAGAGCATTAGCCGGTATTATGGGTGGTGCTAATGCTGCCGCTGGAGAGATGACTAAACTAAAGGAAGCTGCCAAATTACCAGGTTTAGGATTTGAAGAGGCTGTTAGAGGATCCGTAAATTTACAAGCAGTTGGATTAAGCGCAGATGAGGCAAGGAAAACATTAATTGGTTTTGGTACTGCAATTGCAGCATCCGGTGGTGGTGCTGAAAATTTAGCATCTGTAACTAGGCAGTTAACTCAAATGATAAGTAAGAACAGAATCCTGCAAGAGGATTTTGGTATTTTACAGGAGAATGTACCATTGATTGGTGATGCACTTGAAAAAGCATTTGGTACACGAAATATTGAAAAGGTAAGAGATACCGGTATAGCTGCTGCTGATTTTAATTCAAAATTAGTTGCATCATTAATTACATTACCAGCGGTAATTGCAGCAACTGGTGGACTTAGGAACAATATTGATAATTTTAAAGATAGTTTAAAATTTGCCCAAGTTGAATTAGGTAAAGCTATTTTAAAAAATATAGATTTAGAAGCAGTTATAGAATCAATAACTAAAACTATTGAAAATTATTTAAATATTTGGGGAGATTTAAGTGATGAAACACAGAATTTAATTTTAAATACTGCAAAATATATAGCTATTGGTGGTGGTTTAGCCTGGATAATAGGTCAAATTATGAGTGCTGTCGGTACTTTAACAATGGCACTAGGTGGCTTAGTTAAAATGATGATGACTTATGATAAAGTTACTAAGGTAATAACAATTACCTCAGGAGGATGGGTAACTATTGCTCTTGCTGCTGCAACTGCTATTGGTGCTTTTGCTTATAGTGTACATCAAGCAAATAAACCAATTGATGATTTGTCAGGCTATCTGTCTTCATCGGCAAGAGCTATGCAAAAAGAAATGACTCAATTAGAGTTTAATTTTAAACTTATAAATGATACAAATACATCTCAATCATTAAGATTAAAATTAATAAATGACATAAAAAATAAATACGGTCAATACCTTCCTGATTTAAAAACAGAACAAGACTATTTAAATAATATGTCTACTGTAATGAAGGTATTAAATGTAGAGTTAGGAAAGAAGTTTGAAATAATGAAACTTCAAGGTGTGGCTGATAAACAATTACAAAGATCAGTTCAATTAGCGGAACAAGAAGAAAAATTAACGAGGGAAATAGCTAAACAAAGAGAGGTTGAAGGAAAAAAATGGTCTGGCCCACTTGATGTAGTAAAAACAAATCTTGCTACTATTCAAGTTAATAAATTAAATAAAGAATTAGATAAGGTAAAAAAAGAAAGTGTTATAATTGAAGATGCATGGACTAAAACAAAGAAACAATTAGATGAAATTTTAGGTAAAATTCCTCAAATTGAAGAAACTATTACATCAGGTGGTGGCGGAGATGATGTTGAAAAACAAAAAACAAAATATGAATTATTAAATGAATTACTTGAAGAGACTGAATTAAAATATAAAAATGTTGTATTAACTCAAGGAGCATTGTCTAAAGATGCAATAAAATTAGAAGAAAAATATTATGAATTATTAAAAACATTAAAAGACGTAAATCATGAATGGGATAAAATTGAAAATAGAAGTTTTGTAGTAGATCAATTACCTGAGAGACCAGGCCCTAAAACTGATAAAGAAAATTTTAAAGAAGTATTTACTGATGAAACACTAAAAAAAGCAAATGCTGCAATAGGAATTATAGATGGACAAACTAAATCTACAAGAGAATTAGGTAAAGCTAATTCAGAAGTTAGAACAATTGTTGATGATATTGTAGCAAGAAATCCTATAGGTAAAATTGCAGATCAAACTGAAAAAGCAAAAGATAAAATAAAAGTTTCAGTAGATGAATTAAAAGAATTAAATCAGGCACTTACTGAAACATTAGAAAATATGTATTCAGATATGGCATTTACCATAGGCGAAGAACTTGGTAATGCTTTGGCAGGAGCAGGATTTAATATTAGAAATATTTTAATGCCAGTTGCTGATGCTCTTATACAATTTGGTAAATTGGCAATAAAAGCTGGTGTTGCTGCCGTGGGTATTGAAGCAGCATTAACAAAACTTGGCGGTCCTGTTGCAATTGCTGCTGGTGTAGCACTTGTAGCATTAGGAACTTATGTTAAAAGTCAATTAAAACCACCTAAACTTGCAAAGGGTGGTTTAGCATTTGGTCCTACTATGGCAGTTGTAGGTGATAACCGTGGTGCATCCTATGACCCAGAAGTTATTGCTCCTCTATCTAAATTAAAAGGTATGCTTGGTGGTGTTGGTGTTGGTGGTGTACTTGAAACAAGGATAAGTGGGAATGATTTGGTTATTTTACTTAACAGATCGCAGAAAGGATTAAATAGGATAAAATAATGGCAATTAGATATACATCATCAATATATAGTGAAAAAGGAAGGTCAATTACTATAGCAATAAAGGATAAAAACTTTAGTGGTGTACCATCTACATTTAGTACAATAGGTTTAAATATTCAATACGAAAGCGATTCTGTACAAGGCCAAGAAAGATTTACGCCTATAGTAGGTTCAAGTTGTAATTTAGGTGTACTTATAAATTCAGCTGGTTTAGTTACATTGTTAACTGATATTGGACTTGCCGTTGAGGGAAGATTTACACTTGAACTTACTGCCTATGAAAATGACAATGTAACGGTATCTTATAAATGGTATGGTTATATTGTTACGGACTTGGTAGAATTTGAGGATCTCCCACTTGCTACAACCTACGAAGCAAGGATTTCCGCTATTGATGGTTTGGGATGGCTAAAAACATTAGATTATAAAAGTGCAGTTGGTCCTTATCTTGGTCAGGATACAGTTGTTCAGCATATTCTTAATTGCCTTAATCAGCTTGATTTTGTGCAGGAAAACCTGGTAGCTAATAGTTTGCCAGTTTTACATACTGTATTTAATTGGCACGAAACTACTTTAACATATAGTGCTGACAATGATTTTGCTTTAAAGACTGCCATTCAACACAGAGCATTTTATCATAGAGATACAAAAAACAATTACATATATCAAAGTTGCTACGATGTATTAAAAAAAATATGTCAAGCATTAGGTGCAAGATTAATTTTTAGTGGGAGTCAATATTGGTTAATACAAATTAATGAATATGCAAATACTCCTGCATCTCACAGATATTTTAAATATAGTGCATTAGGTGTACAAACCGCAGGCACATTTACGCTTGATTTTACCGTTAGCAATGTACAGACTAATTTATCAAGTAGTGATTTAATGAGATTGGCTGGTGGAAGATGGACATATTATTCAGCCTTAAAAAATGCTTTAGTTCGTTATAATCACAATGCCAAGAAAAATTTAATGCCCGGTGTTGTTTATAATTATATAACCAATACGGATCCTATTATTGTAAGAACAGATGTACTTGATAGCACCATTGATATTGCAAAGTTAAGTTATACTGGTATTTTATATCAAAGAAGTATTTGGCAAACAGGCGGTGGCTTTGTGCCTCATATGTTTGTATATGCAGTAAAAGTTGCATCTATTGTTGATTATATTCCATTAATGGGTTTTAGTATTATTCAGACATGGTCGGTAGGAACTGGGTGGACTATTTTTCAAGAAGATTTATTTGCATCGGCAGCTACAGGTATTGTGCAATGGACCGGTGATGCTATTGTCGCTAATAAATATTATTATGTGACAATTAAAGTTGAAACATTGTCACAAGGTACTTTGAGGCTGAGATTAGGTGGTGTGACTAAAACAATAACTGAGGCTGGTGATTATGAATATAAGATATATTCGACAAATACAGATCCATTCAGATTGGATTCTGTTTCAAATCCAAAGTTTACTGGAACAATCACATCTTTACAAGTTAAGAAAGAAAATAAATATTTAAAACGTAATGTCACATTTACAAATGAGTTTAATTACCAATTTACTGCTGCAAGCTGGGAGAATAGTTTTTACGAATGGGAATTTGTAACAGAGGTTATACAGTTTGACGGTACTGAGATTGTAAATAAAACTATTTCATTTGATACACCAGCTATCCCGGAGACAGGGGAATATGTTTGGGAGATGAGATTAAAAGAGGTCAGAGATAGCTTTGGTACTGATATAAAAGCTGATTATACCATAGAATATTATTTGACAAATAATTATCTTGAATTTATGCCTGATGGCACTATTCAAGGACAATCTGACATTGTTGAATTTGCAAGTGATAATGATGACAAATCATCTATAAAATCAGAGATTGATGTTTATCTTGGTGATGGTCCATCGGCCACTACAACTGGAGCATTAAGAATATTAAATACAAGTGGTATCTATGAGCCATCGGATGCCTGGAAAGTCGGTAATACTGGAACTGCTAAAAATATAAGTCAATTATTAGTTAATGAGGTTATTAGAGGTCAGTTGACTCCTAAATTAAGAATGATTGATATGCCATTCCAAAATCTGGTAATTAACAAACCTTATTTGCCACATAAAATAATAGTATATTTGAATGAAAATTATGTTTTTGAAAGAGGTGAATTAGACCTGGTTACAGAAATTATGAGAGGTGACTTTTTTAAATTGGAATTAGATGCCTAATTATACAGAAAGACAGGTAGTTTTTAAACCACGAGACTATGACCAGGTTGCAAACAATGCAGGCTCTGGCGGTGTGGTAAATAACAATGTTACGGAAACTATAAATAATGTTACCGTTACAGGTTCAGCCGTTACCATTTTCAACCAGGAATTTATAGCTACCTCATCCAATGTATTAACCTGGACACAAAACAACGGTGTACTTCCAACTACAAACCTTTCAGCATCGGTACACGTTTATCAGAATGGGCAGAAATTAATTGAAAGTCAATATGTGATAACTGCTCCTGCAACTATTACGATAGATGCTAATACGCATTACGACGGTAGCAATTATATTGTATTTGCAATAAATATAAACTAATGGAAGATATAAAACCAAAGAAAGAGAGAAAGTTTTTAAAAGCTGTTGGCAAGGTGGCAGGCATATTATTGCAAGAATTTGTACTTGGTTTAGGAAGGAAATTTATAGGTAAGAAAATAGATAGAATTGGCAACAAACGCCATGCTTTACTTATTTTTTTAGCCTTATTCTGTAACATTGCTTTTGCGTCGGTTGATAGTATTCCCTACCCGATTACCGGCAATAAGCAGCGATTAGGCTGGCAGACCAGTGGTAACGGTTTGGTTTGGAGAGGTCTTGCCGCTGACACAATTACAAAGCCAACAAGCTATGCAGATAAAAATGTAAAAGCTTATCTTATACTTGATTCTGTTAGTGGCTCACTATATGTATTTAAACAAGGTGTATGGGCAGCTATAAGTAGTGCAGGTGGAGGGTTGACGATGCCTTTCGATTCAATTACTTTTAACACAGCAAAGGATGGCACCGTTGGAGTTGGAGAAGTTGAATATAACGACACACAAGGTTCATTAATACAAGGGTTAAAAGGTGGGAATGTTACTAATGTCATTGGTCAACAATTACACCAACGCGTGAATAATCGAACAGGCGCAACGCTTAATAAGGGCGACGTGGTTTATTTATCAGGAAGTCAGGGCAATAGAATAACGGTTGCAAAAGGTTTAGCTGTTACGGATGCTTTTTCGGCTAATACTTTTGGCGTGGTCGCGGAAAGCATTGCAGATAATCAAAGCGGCTTTATTATTACCGAAGGCTTAATAACAGGATTAAACACATCAGCCTTAACGGAAGATAGCGCGGTTTATTTGTCTCCAACGGTGGCAGGTGCATTGACTTCAACAAAGCCACAAGCGCCACAACACAGCGTATATATTGGCGTGTGTGTAAAGAGTAATAATGGTTCAGGGGAATTGTTTGTTAAGATAAGAAATGGATTGGAAATGGACGAGCTTCACGACACTCGAATAACTAACCCAGTTACAGGTGCTATTTTATATTATTCAGGTGGATTATGGCGCGATACAACGGCTGCCCTTTTGGTGAGTGACACGGCTTCCATGCTTTCCAACTATGCCACAAAAGCCTACGCGGACACAACGGGAAGGTTATATGCAAGACAGGATTTTACAAATGTTTTATCCTCAACTTTGACATGGACACAAAGTGACACTTTGATTCCTGGGGGAGTTAATGTTGTTCAAGTGTATCGCAACGGACAAATACTTTTGCCTTCGCAATATACAATACCAACGTCAACAAGCGTGGTTATTGCGGCTTCGTCATTCAAAGTCAATGATAATTACACGGTTATATTTCCGCGTGGTGGTGGTGCGGGAAGCGGTGGAGGGTCGGGAAGCCTTACTTCTATTTCAGCAGGAACAGGGATTACCGTATCACCAAACCCAATAACAACAACAGGCACGGTTTCTGCTGATTTATCTATATTAATGGAGCTTAGTGATACAGTATCATTATCAAATAGAATAAACCTAAAATTAAATGCAACTGATACGGCTTCATTGTCCAATCGAATAAATGCAAAGCTAAATATATCTGATACTTTATCAATGCTTTCGCCTTACTTTCGTGATGCGGATACAAGTTTATTAAATCTTACTTCAAGGTTTGCATTAAAATTAAACGCAACTGACACGGCTTCTCTTTCTAATAGAATAAACGCAAAGGGCAACGGCACGGTTACAAGTGTTGCCACTGGCTACGGTTTAACAGGTGGAACAATCACAACAACAGGTACTTTGTTACTTGATTCAGCCGTTGTATTTTCAAGGATACGGGATTCAATTGTTGACGTGGCAATTGGTAATGATACGATAAAAATTTTAAAACAGGAATACGCTCCAGCTACTTCAAGCGTTTTAACGTGGACAGTTACGCCTAAATTTCCAATTCAATTAAAGGCTTATATCTTGGTGTTTCGCAATGGGCAACTTCTTATCAATGACCAATACAACTTGACTGATACGAATAAAATTACCATTGTATCAAATAGCTTTAAGTTAAATAGTAATTATACTGTTGTTACCGTATCTGGCATCGGCTCGGTTGGATCGGCTCAAGCTGGAAATCCTGTTTATCCAGATGCTGGTATTGCTTTATCAACTGGCAGCACCTGGGCTTCATCTATTCCAAACAATTCAAGTAATTGGAACACGGCATATAATGATAAAATAAATAGTTTAGCCGTTACAGGAACAACAACTAAAACTATAACATTAACCCAACAAGATGGGGGAACGGTATCTGGCAACTTTACTGATAATGGTTCAGTAACATCCGTTGATATGACGGTGCCAACTGGTTTATCTATTTCTGGAAATCCAATTACAACAAATGGAACATTGGCTTTGTCGTATGCTTCAGGGTATTCATTACCAACAGATGCAAATCAAAATAACTGGACAATTGCATATAATGATAAAATAGCAAGTTTAGCTTTTACTGGAACAAGTACAAAAACGTTGACATTAAATCAAACAGATGGAGGAACGGTAAGTAATACGTTTACTGACTTGCAAGGGGTAACGAGTGTTACGGCGGGAACAGGGTTAACGGGTGGAACAATAACATCAACGGGTACGGTGGCGGTTGACTTCGGCGTGGTTGCACCTTTAGCAAATCCAACGTTTACTGGCACGGTTTCGGGAATAACAAAAAACATGGTTGGCCTTGGGAGTGTTGATAACACTTCAGATGCGAACAAACCAATCAGTACAGCCACCCAAACAGCACTTAACGGTAAAGAAAATACTATTACTGCAGGAACGACAGGACAATATTATAGAGGAGATAAGACATTTCAAACTTTAGATAAAAGTGTTGTTGGCTTAGGGAATGTTGATAACACCTCGGATGCGAACAAACCTGTTTCAACAGCCACTCAAACGGCGTTAAATGGTAAAGAAAATACTATTACTGCAGGAACGACAGGACAATATTTTAGAGGAGATAAGACATTTCAAACCTTAGATAAAAGTGCTGTTGGATTGGGTAATGTAGATAATACAACTGACTTAAACAAACCAATATCAACGGCAACGCAAACGGCGTTGAATTTAAAGGTAAACATAAGCGATACGGCTTCAATGCTTACTCCTTACTTTCAAGATGCTGATACAACTTCTTTAAATCTTACTTCCAGATTTAACACAAAGCAAAACACGTTAAGCGGCACTGGTTTTGTCAAAGCAACTGGCACAAGTATAACGTATGATAATTCGACATACCTTACAACAGGCACGGCGGCATCGACTTATTTGCCTTTGACGGGTGGAACATTGACGGGAGGGTTGACGGGAACAACAGGAACATTTACTGGATTAAATGTAAATAATACAACTACTGAAGGTATTTTTTCTCTTCAAGGTTATGATAATAATACAGCAACACGAATACAATTTAAAACGGGTAATATTGTTCGACAAGAAATAATTAAACCAACAAGCGCATCAAATTTACAATTTAGAAGTTATCCAACAGGTACGGCACAAGGAGGTTATGATTTTTATGTATCAAATGGTTCAACAGAATCATTAGCAGCAACTATTGGTACAGATAAATCATTATCATTAACAGGCACCCTCGGTGTCACAGGCGCAACGACACTTAGCTCAACCTTGGCGGTGACGGGTAACATTACCGAAGCTGGAAACAATGTTCTTACAAACCTTGATACGGCTTCGTTATCAAGTCGCATTGATTCAAAATTCAATAGTTCAGGCGGCACAATTTCGGGCAAAGCAATATTAAATGATTCTGCAAGGTTTGAAGGAAATGTTTTGTTTAAAAAAAATATGGGATTACCTATTGTCAAAATAAGTAACGCTGATTATACTGCTACAACTTCTAATCATACTATTATTTATACAACACTAACAGCTGATAAAACATTGACTATTCCTAATGCTTCTGATGCAGTTGGGGTAAAATTTGTAATTTCAATATTTGATATACCAGAAGGTAATGAGGCATTAACATTAGTTACACCTGGTTCAAATTTATTTGTTAGAACAGATGGAGAAAATTCAAGCGTTGATATTGTTGGTGGTTATTGTACTACTATTCAAAGTGATGGTATAAAATGGTATATTTTATCATACGCTCCAATGTATTAAATAAATAAAAAAAATAAACATGAAACAACTCCTTTTCCTCCTCCTTTTTCCTTGCTTTGCTTTGGCACAGTACCCAGCCAATGCTAACCAAAAGATAACGCTTGGCGAACAGACGACTGCCGACGGGCTGGTGTATCGCGGCGTAGCATACATTGACACGGTTACAGCAACAAGTAAAATTACACGGGCAAACAAACAAGATACAAGTGCTTTTCTTTTACTTGATACTGTTACTAATTTGTTATGGCATTATAAAACGGCAAATAACGGATGGACACAAGCAGGTGGCTCAACCTTTGACACTACTACTTTAAACCTTGTATCAAGGTTTGCATTAAAATTAAATATATCCGACACATCTTCAATGCTTACAAATTATTATCGCAGCGGTCGCGCACTTGGTACACCGACAAGCGGAACATTGACAAATGCAACAGGACTGCCATTGACAACTGGAGTCACGGGAACATTGCCTGTGGCAAATGGGGGAACGGGGCAAACAACGGCAACAGCAGCTTTAAATGCCTTGCTGCCCGCGCAGTCGCAATCAACAACTATTGGAGCAACTTTAAAATCAAATGGAACTAATAGTTATTGGGATAATTTTTCAGCATCTGGCACAGTACAAGACCAAAGTGGTAATTTTTATAATACAGTTGCTATTGGTACACAGGTTTGGTTTAAAGAGAATTTAAGGACAAAGAAATATAGAAGTGGTGCATTAATTCCAGTGAAAACAAATTCAGATACATCAACTATAGTTGGACAAATGTATTATTACAGCAATGACAGTTTAACAAATTATTCTGTATATGGTGCTTTGTATAATTGGAAAGCAACGCAAAATAGCGATAGCCTTTGCCCTGTTGGCTGGCATGTTCCAACTGATGCGGAATGGACAACTTTGACTGATTATCTTGGAGGGACAAGCGTGGCAGGTGGCAAGATGAAATCTATCGGCACTGCTTATTGGAATAGTCCGAATACGAGTGCGACTAACGAAACCGGTTTTTCCGCTCTCCCAGGTGGTTATCGCAATTCCGTTGGTAGTTTCATCATTATTAGAGACTTCGCTGTCTTCTGGAGTGCTACTGAGTACGACAGCGCCAGCGCCTGGTTCCGCTACCTGAACTACAACGTTGGCGATGTGTACAGGGACAACAATAATAAGTCGTTCGGCACTTCTGTCCGTTGCCTGAAGAATTGACTATTTGTCTATTTAACTATTTTAAAAAATTTACAATATGAAAAATACATTATTTTTAATTTTATTTCCTTGCTTTTGCCTTGCGCAAGGTTTTATAAATCCTACGCTTGTAAAAGATACAAGTTACATTGTAAAAGTACAAGGTATTTATACATTGGTAGATGAAAATATTTATTCAACAGGCGACACGGCAAGAACAAAACAAATACTTGGCGATAGCGCATCTGCATCATTTTTTTTATTGTCGCAAAGTGAAAATCAAAGTAATATAGTTGCTGACATTATTTTTCCTGAATTAAACGCAAAGGAAAATAAAAGAAAAATTTCAGAATATTCAAGGCTTTACAATAGCTTTAATAATCGCAATGTATTTGCCGTTACTGCCATTCGTGACTCGGCCCAAATGCTTGGCACATGGGTATTAAATTTTGATGGTGAACGCATTTTAGGATTAATTCAATTAAATAATAACAACCGTTTAATTTTTAATCCAGACAACGGCAAAGTATATACGATTTCAACCAACTTATTACTCTCGACATTCACCAACCAAATTAGCTTTTCTTATAATGGTATAAAGTATGATTTGTACAAGTTTGCCAATGGTAAATTTTCAACCGTTGAGGGTGATGTTAAACTTATAAAAAAGGAATAGGATGAAATCTATAATTGTAAACCTCCTCAAACAAGGATACGACTTTATCGCAGTTGCTTTAACTAGTGGATTTATCTTTTCATTTTTTTTGCCCATTAAACATTTCCTTTTA
>OGWP01000042.1_pt1 | contig 11931 bp, 15 predicted proteins | sample 1576051 | NCBI WGS metagenome assembly OGWP01 (sample SAMN07581524, study PRJEB24739) | freshwater metagenome | reverse complement strand
GAGAGGGTAACTAATGAGTATCTAACAGGATGCTGTGATATCATTACGGAGGATAAAATCATTGACCTCAAAACATCCTGGAGCCTGGATACCTTCCCCAGTACAACCTATGAGCTGAAGGATCTAAACGAGTACGAGTGGCAAGGCCGTGCATATATGTATCTGTATAATCGAGATAGCTTTGAGCTTGTATATGCAATGGTAAGTACTTACCCTGAGCTATTAAGCCAATATGATCCTATGGATATTCACGAAGTGGACCACATTGATCCTGCGAAGAGAATTACATCTATCACCTTCGAGAGAAATAAAGAGCTGGAGATACAGATGCAGGAGAAGCTACTGGCTGCGAGCTTATTCTATGATGAGGTATATAATCAATTAGAAAGTAAATGAATATAACACATGACAACGGTACCATACAGCAGGAGGATACTATCCTCCTAGCTGTCATGGCTAAGTACTATGAACGTTCAAAGAGAGGGCAGGCAAAGTACGGCACTAACCTGGATAGAACCGATATAGATATATTAGGATGGCTTGACCATCTCCAGGAGGAGCTGATGGATGCGACTCTTTATATTGAGAAACTAAAGAAGCAATTATGAAAGCAAAACTAACCTTTAACCTGCCCGATGATCAGCATGAGTGGGATAATGCAGTCAATGCCAATGCCATGTACTTAGCTCTCTGGGATATCTCTCAGGAGCTCAGATCAATGTGGAAGTATCAGGCATATAATACTGAGGAGGAGTATGCTATTGTTGAGACCATTCGAGATAAGTTTCATGAGATACTGCAAGAGCATAATATAACCCTGGACAAATGATACTAGGAATAATAATACTACTGGCACCTGGAGTAATATGGGGCTGGTTATGGACTTTAACTTTAATAATTAATATAATCAAAGATGAGTGATTTCAGAGGAGAGGTGGTATTCATTACCCCAACAACGTCAGTTTCTGACAAGTTTAAAAAAAGAGAAGTAACATTGAAGAGTGATGGGGAGTATCCTCAGTACGTTACGTTTCAACTAACCCAGGACAAATGTGATCTAGCTAACAACCTTAATCCTGGGGATGTGGTCAACGTGAAATATAACCTTCGAGGCCGTAAATGGGAAGCACAGGATGGTACAATTAAGTACTTCAATACCATTGAGGCATGGACAATGAGCCTGAGCTCTTTCCAGGATAAGGGTGCCGTGGAATATCTAACTAAAAAAATGGACCTTGAGAATGACAGCGATCTACCTTTCTAATCAGCAAACCCTATCTGACTGGATACGCAAAGAAATTAACAGCCGTTTGTGCAAAAGATACAAATTAACCCATCTAGCGGAGGATATGGGAGTAAATTACGCTAAGCTGTACAGGTTCATGCGTGGCAAAAATACCACCTCAGAGATCTATGATAGGTTTTTTGTATTATATTTGAAGCAATGGAACTAATCGCCTATATCTCTATAGCCTGGTGGCTCACTGAATTTGAGCCATTACAGGCAACTTTAACCAGCGTATATATGTCTCTTCATAGCAAGCCATGGGTCATGTACTTATTCAATGCTTTAAGCTGTATTAAGTGCATGGCCTTCTGGGTAACGTTGCTGGGGAGCTTTGACTTTATCCTGGCCTGTGAGGCAGCACTAGGTGCCTATATACTTGAGTTATGTTTGAACAAACTGAGCTAGATTTAATCGAAAAGATTGACCAATTGCCTGAGGCTCTTAGGTATTCAAAACAGTCATGTGTTCAGCTATATAAGATAAGGACCAAATACGATGGGCCACAGCCTAGGGAATGCTTCTGTGCATCGGTAAGGCGGAAGGTATGGTATAAAGATTTTCAAATCTGGTATGAAAAAGCTCTTAGATCAGTACATCTGTGAGAATTACCAGGAGGTGAGAGCATATACCCTGTACTTTTTACAGCGTACAAAGTCCACAATGGAGGCAGATACGGTAATAAACAATAGTTACCTTCATGTGTTAGGTATCCAGGAGAGCCAGAAGGATATTGATATCGTAAAGAGCTACCTTTTAAACACAATTAAATACCAAATACTTTGGACCACATCCAAAAGCCATCGAGATGATGCCATCACGGCAATGGAGGGGCCTCACAATGAGGTGGAGGATGAGCAGGACCTGAAGGATAAAGTACGGGAGGATATTCAATATAGCCATCAAAAGGCCATCATTGAAATATACAGGGCACAAATAGAGGATAACGTGCATCGAATTGTATTTGAGGCATACATTGATAAGGGATACACCACAGCCAGAGCAATGGCTAAGTACTTTGGGATTACCGTTACCTCAGCGCACTATCTTATCAAAGAAATTAAACAAAATCTAAACTCATTACAATATAGGTATGAAGCCATCGCAGCTCTTTAGCATCCTAGCAATGTTCACAGCATTCTCGGTAGGGCTATCTCTTATCTGGGATAACTATGTATGGGCTGGTAAAGGGGCAGGCGTATGGATTCTACTATATTATACATGGCTAATAACATCAGAATATGAAAGTGAAGAATGAACACCTAGGTAGTTACGTTACTATCTACAACAGCAAGGGGTTTGATACCTCTATCTATGTAACTGAAGAAATGGCTCAAGACCATGAGTATTATTCATCAGTAGGTTTAGGATACCTTTTTGAGGTAGATGAGCCTAAAAATAAGAAATACAAGGGGGTAGAAGATGCCAAAACCGAAGGCTAACGAAACTGAAGAGCAGTACATCGCTCGCTGTATGAGTGATGCTGAAACCTTAGATAAATACCCTGATGAAGATCAGAGGTATGCAGTTTGTATATCTATCTATGAGGGCCCTGTGGGAGCATATCGCAAGGCATTCCAGGATAGTTACACCGATTACCCAAAGGCCGCAGTTGAGAACGCCAAAACAGCACTAAGATGGGCTGAAGAGAATGGCTGGGGATCCTGTGGCACCCCCGTTGGAAAAAAACGAGCCAATGATCTCGCAGCAGGTAGGCCCCTATCGGAGGAAACAATCGCCAGAATGGCAGGGTTTGAACGGCATCGGCAGAACTCTCAGCGTGAGCTAGGTGATGGATGCGGTAGGCTCATGTGGTTAGCCTGGGGAGGTGATGAGGGTATTGAATGGGCTTCTAGAAAATTAAAACAGATTAGGGATGGCAAAGCAAACTAACGTTAAAATACACGTTGCTAAGCCTAAGGTGAAACGGCCTGGGGTACATTCTAAGTGTAAGGCATCTAAATTGAAGGGATCAAAGAACTATTTAAAAATATATAAAGGGCAAGGATAATGGGTAAATACGATATTACTGATTTTCTAAAAGAAGGAAAAGAAAAAGAAGTAATGTTTGCTGATCTATTTTCTTCTTATAGCTTGTCTGATAAAAATACGGATATAATAGAACATTACGATCTAACAATAGGCAATACAAGAATAGACGTAAAAGGACTAAAGAAGGTTAATAGGTGGGACAATGAGGTAAATGAAAACATACATTGGATAGAGATAAAAGGTATAACTGGTCATTTAGGATGGTTATACGGAGAAGCTGATTATTTTGCTTTTGAAACATTCGACTATTGGATTCTAGTAAGTAAGATAAAACTACAAGAACTGATAAAAACACGAACTATAAAAAAATGGGTAAAAGAAAAGGAACTATATAAGTTATATCAAAGACCAAACAAACAAGACGTAATAACACTAGTAAAAACAATAGACCTCTGTAGTATAGCAGAATCAATAATAAACAAAACAAATGGGTAAGCATAAATACATCGAAACTCCTGAGGCTATGTGGGATCTATTCGAGGCTTATAAAAAAGAAGTTAAAAGCAATCCTAGATATATATATCAATTAGATAAAACAGGTAAGTTAGTACCAGTCCCTCAAGAATGTCCTATTACAGAAGTAGGTTTTTATGAATATGTTTGTAGCCACCCTGATACAAAATTTAATACTGATGATCCTGATTTAAGTGATTATTTTGAAAATAAAGATGGTAGATATTCTGCATATATCCGTATCTGTTCACGTATTAAAAGAGCTATTAAAAATGATCAAATAACAGGTGGCATGGTTGGTCAGTATAACCCTTCCATTACTCAGCGACTTAACAACCTAACCGAGCGAGTGGATACCACGACCAAAGGAGAGAAGATAGATAGCATTAAGGTAACCATTGTAAGGCCCGATGCAGATTGATTTGATGTGCTCAATGGTGGAGGCATATATCTACAAAATGAAAGGGGTACAGGTGAGAATAGATAGGAGGGCCGTGGCAAGTGATGGAAGGCAGATAGCCATGCTAATGAATGCATACCAGATAGCAGTTAATGGAGATAAAAAGTACAGTAATATTTGAAAAGAACTATGAGGCCATTGAAGGGCCATATAGATTCATAATCAATGAGGGAGGGAGTAGGAGTAGTAAGACCTACAGCCTATGTCAACTGATGATCATATACTGCCTACAGAACTCTGGTAAGGTAGTCAGTATTATTCGTAAGACCTTCCCTGCATTGAGAGCTACAGTGCTGAGGGACTTCATAGAGATATTAAAAGAGATGGGTATCTATAGCCTGGATAACCATAACAAGAGTGAGCATATATATACTTTCTCTAATGGGAGTATAGTGGAATTTTTTAGCGTAGACGATGAGCAGAAGATAAGGGGAAGGAAGCGAGATATAGCCTGGTGCAATGAAGCTAATGAGCTGTACTTTGATGATTTCACTCAGCTCAATATGCGTACTGAATTTAAACTAATCTTTGACTACAACCCATCAGATAGCTCGAGCTGGTTATATGAGCTCCCAAAGGAGGAGAGCATCCTAATCAAATCAACGTACCGAGATAACCCATTCCTGCCTAATAGCATCAGGTCTCAGATTGAGGATCTGAAGCGAACCGATGAGGCCCTGTATCAAATCTATGCACTAGGTGAGAAGGCAATCAGCAAGAGTAACATATACAGTAACTGGACCTTTCTATCTCATCGGCCTGCTAGGTTTGTCAACTATGTATACGGAATTGATTTCGGGTATAACCATCCCATGGCATTGATGCGTGTCTATTGGTGCGACAATGATATCTATATTGAGCCTGTTATATATGAGAGCTACCTCACCACGACTATGCTAATCGAGAAGATGCAGGCAATGGGGATTGAGAAAACAGTTACAATCATGGCTGATTACTCGCGTCCAGAGATCATAAAAGAAATGAACATTGCAGGGTTTGATGTTCAGAATGCCAATAAGGTGGTAAAGAAGGGTATTGATAACGTTAAAACCTTTGGAGTATTTTGCCAGGACCATAAGGATCTGAAGCGAGAGTATGAAAACTACAAGTGGAAGAAGATCGGTGATTTCATAACGGATGAACCTGTCAAGCTATTCGATGATGCAATGGATGCTGTGAGGTATGCAACTACCCACATACGCCAGGAGTACTATACGGATGATTCATACTATGCGTTTTAAAAACATTTTCCAGGCATAGGATAATATAGGCATGGCAATCTCATTAATAGCTAAGGCATACCCATTGATGCCAGCGTATAATCCTGTAAAGTTTATCTACAACTCTACCAATGTAAATATACAGGGATTTAAATACATCTTTGATATCTATGAAAGTGGCACAGCTAATAAGATAGCTGAGTACAGGGTACTGCCTACCTTCAGCACAGGATATGGTGAGATTGACCTGAGTAAGTTACTCCAGGCTAAGGTGAGCTATGACCTTGAGCTAACCAACACCACGGTATATGATGCAACAGATAGCCATTATAAGTATGATGTGGCCGTAGGTGAGGAGTACCTAACCACAACAAGTTATACTGCTAACCTCACCAACAATGGAGGCAACGTACAGATAAATGTAGTCAATACATTTGTGGCAGGTGATCAGATAGTAATTACCCAGGCCGATGGTGGTGTGGCTAACCCTAACCTAGAGGGCCTCTTCACTGTCTTATCTGTTGGCCCTGGTTACCTGGTAGTAAGTAGCTCATGGTCATTGGTAACTGATCCAACTATTAACGGTGATATAACCTATGCCGATGGGCGCAAGACCATTAACCGAGCTTTGAGACAGGATAAGAATAACTATGTTTTCAATGGTGCCATCCGATGGGTAGAGTGGCCTGCCTATGATTACCAGGACTACTTGCTCAATAACGTAACCGATAAGCTACTGACCACATTGCCAACAGATGGGTACTATGCTACCCTAGCGCAGGACCTATGGATGGATGCTGTGAACAACTCACCTGCTGGTAGCCATCGAATGGTATTTGAAAATAACCTAGGTGATATACTAGATAAGGATGTGGCGGCTACTGATCATGTGGTAGGCATATCTGTTGGCCCTAACAATCATGGAGCTACCAACGTAGTGGCAGGCTCAGCACCATTGATTAAGCCAGGCACTGAATGGTATGATTTCTACTATGAGCATCTAGGTACTCAGACCTCCCAAAAGTACAGGATCTATCTAGATAGAAGGGTCAGAGATATTGAGTACCATATCCTATTCCTAGACCGTATGGGCTCATGGGGATCATTTGCGTTCACGGGCAGATACTATGAAAAGGGTAACGTAACACGGGAGCAATTTAATCGAGATGTACAGGGATATGTACAGGGAGGTAGTCCATTCAATCACTGGAGCTACAATACCCAGGACAAGGGCTATGTGAACAGCTATATAAGTACTGATACTACCATTGATCTAAATACTAACTGGATGACTGAAGAGATGGCGCAGTATTTCTCTGAGCTTATCAGCTCCCCTGAGACCTACATTAAAAAGGCAATCTATGATGATGAGGATTGTGAGCAACCCCAGAGCACGGAGTACATTAGCTGTAATATACTCACCTCATCGTATGAGCTATTCAAGAAACGCAATAAGAATTTAATACGCCAGAGCATTACAATTAAGTATGCCAATAATGACCTAGTCAATGGTTAAGATACAATTAGCAACAGGATACTTGGAGGTAAAGGAGGGAACTGCTTTCCCTTTGAATTTTCAGGTAGGTGATATCAGGGATATCTCACAGCGAAAGGGTAACTTCTCGAAAACCATTACATTGGTTGGGAGCAAGAATAACAATGACCTGCTGAACCATTACTATGATGTAAACATTGAGGCAGGTACCTTCAATATCAATGCCCTTACTACCTGCTCAGTTATTCAGGATGGTATCCCTATTATGGAGGATGCAAGCCTTCAACTTACCTCAGTTAAAAAGGTACAGCTCACGGATGGCTATGAGGAGCACGTTGAGTATGAGGTATTGGTAAAGGATAGTAAAGGTGATTTCTTTACAGCCATTGGTAACAAGGAGCTAACAGATATCGACTTCAGCGATCTTAACCATACATACGATGCATTCAATGTAGTTAGTAGATTTACTAACAATGTTAATGATGGATTTAAGTACATCATGGCAGGGAGTGGGGATGCCTTCTACAGCACTCAGGAATTTAAACCTGCATTCTTTGCTAAGGCTTATTTTGATCGTATCTTCTCAGATGCAGGATTTCAGTATAATTGGCCTAGTTTGTATGATGATCGCTTTGATAAATTGGTTATCCCTTACAATGGTGGCGTTGATAACTTTGACTACAATGACTATGTGGTAAAGGCAAACGTATCAGGGCTTACTTTCAATGGTACATTTTTCCCAGGTACGGCAGAAATGAATACCCCGTTAACCATAACAGGGTGGACTGAAACCGAAGATCCTCAGAGTATATACAATCCATTAACGGGGCAGTATAGTACCCCATTCAATATATCTGGTAACAATGGACAGTACTATGAGTACACTATCCAGATGCAGTATAATGTTATACTGGACAACACAACGGCAGGAACTATATACGCAGGTATGCCTGATGGAGCAGGAGGTCAGATAGCTAACCCTGCACATTATGAGCCTCGATTGCAGATATTCCAAAATGGTGTCTTTAACAACGGCGTAATGCTGTACAATAATCCAAACCCATTGAGCCCTGCTGTAGCCTATGCCATTGAAACCCCGTTAACATTGGCACCAGGTCAAACTACTATAGCCAGTCAAACTGTAGTGGTAACGGTTATCAGTACAGCAGCATTAATGGCATCGGGTACATTGCTAGATTTACGGCTCAAGTGTTTGCCTACCCCTTACATACCTAGCGGCTTACCAAATGCAGGTACAACATGGAGGGCAGGCTCAGTAACAGGGGCTCCTGCTAGTTTTGTGAAGCTACAGATTGATGTAGTTAATTGTAATATCAGCATCACTCCTAGCAATAACATCATAGCAATAGGAGGCACGCTAGAGGTCAATGACTATATTCCTAAGAAAATAAAGCAATCCGATTTCATTAAGGGAGTATTCAATATGTACAACCTTTACGCTGAAGTTGACAAGAGCCAGCCTAACCTTATCAATCTAATCCACAGGGATGCCTACTATGATAGTGGTAAAGAGGTGGGCTGGACCTACAAGTTAGCCAAAGACCAGGAGCAAAGTTTATCCTTCCTTCCAGAGATCACTAGCAAAAAAGTAATACTCACCTATGCACCTGATAAGGATAGTGCTAACCAGGTCTATACAGATGCAACGAACCAAATCTATGGGCAGGCTGAAGTGGTTTTTGACAATGACTATGTTAAAGAGATAACAACTAAGGCCGTCCTGTTCAGCCCTACGCCAATCAATAGAACTCCATTCGATGCGTATGTGCCAATGATTGCAGGAGCCTCACCTGATACTAACATCCGCATCCTGTATGATGGTGGTATGCGTACCTGTGGGCCATTCAATATCTATGACTATGGAAGCACAGGGATGGCAGGGCTAACTAGCTACCCATACTGCGGCCATTTCGATGATCCATTACAGCCTAACTTTGATATCAATTTTGCTGTATGTAGTTTCTATTATTACCAAACCCTTAGCCTAACAGATAACAATCTGTATAATAGATACTGGAGGCGTACAATGGGCCAGATTAATAACGGCAAAATGTTAACGGCTTTCTTTGATTTGAAGGAGCCAGATATCCAAAGCCTAGAATTAAATGATAAGATAAGGATAGATAACTCATGGTGGAATATCAATAAGGTAATTGATTACGATGCCAATGCTAACAAGTTAACACAGGTAGAGCTCATTAGTATTGACAATGAAATTAACTTCATGCCATTCACTACCCCGTGGACTACTCCAGGTGTAGGGCTTCCAAACATCTCTACGATTCAGCAGGCAGGAAACCAAACGGTGATTAGCTCAAAGCTAAATGATAACAACGTAAATGGAGGTGGCCAGGTCTCAGGTAATGTTATCGGAAAGGGGAACCTAGTTTCACCAGGAACTAAGACAGTAACAGTAGCCACAGGTGCCATTGTAGATGAGGATGGTATCACCGTGGATAACCTTCGGGTATTAAGTACATTGAATGGCAGGCCTGTTGTACAGAATGCCCCGTATCTATATACTGCTAACTTATTGCAGTTAGGGGTAGCGGCACCTATCCCTACGTTAATGGAGGCATCCTTTGGCAACATCACCTGGGTATATAATGGTCCAGGACAGTATCAAGGATTTATTGAGCAGTTTGATGTAGGTATTATACCTCAGGGTAATATTAGCGTATTGATAGGATCTACCAATTTGAATGCATTATATACGGCATATTATTCACTAATAGATAACAGCATCTATATTGAAACTACTCTGATAGGGGTAGGGTTAGCTGATAACTTACTTAACTATACAACACTAGAAATAAAATATTATCCACGATGAACCAAGTAGAAATACCTATAGTTATACAGGGCATTGGTGCCATGAGGGCAGAGCTTCGAGAATTAAAGGGAGCTATTGCCGAGGCTACTGATCCAGAACAAATGGCCGAGCTCTCTGCCAGAGCAGGGGAGCTAAAGGATAAGATAAGTGATGCCAATGATGCGGCCAATGTGTTTGCATCGGGAAGTAAGTTTGAGCAGGTCAGTAATTCATTAGGAGGTATTAAGGATAGCCTCATGAGTTTAGATTTTGAAGAGGCAAATCAAAAGGCAAAGGTATTCAGCCAGGTGATAGGCAAGATTAATCCTGCTGAATTAGGCAAGAGCTTCAAAAGTTTCATGGGGGTAATTGGTACAATGGGTGGAGCGTTTGTAAAGTTAGGTGCTACCATACTAGCCAACCCTATTTTTTTACTAGTATCAGTCATTACTGCTATTGTGGTAGCCATTGGTTACTTCATGAATAAGCTCGGATTATTGCAACCTATACTCGATGGTATTAAGGCATCTGTAGGATTTCTCGTTGATGGCTTCTATGCACTAACCGATGCACTAGGAATAACGGATAAGGCAGGTGAGGAACAAGCTGCAAAACAAAAGGCACAAACCGAGGCACAGATAGCTAACATCGACAGGCAGATTGAAGCAGAGGAAAGAAAGAAAGCGGCCATAACCAATGCTTTTAGTTTAAGGGACAATCAATTCAAGAGAGATATTGAGCTCGCCAAAGCAGAGGGTAAAAATACCTTTGAGCTTGAGAAGCAAAGGATACTTGCATCCATTGCCTACAAGAAGAGAATGATTGAAGAGAATAAAATAATTTTCAAGCAGATTGATGCAAAGAGATTATTACTACTCTCTCAGATGGATGTTAATGGTAATGTGGCCACAGGTACCCAGGCACAGATAGATCAATTAAATAAGATTAATGAACAGCTTGTAAAACAAACTCAAGCCAATGAGCAACTCAATGACCAGATAAAGGATGGACAAAACGAGCTCAAGATATTACAGATAGAAGAGAATAAGAGACAAGCTGAAGCTAGTAAAGCACAGCAAAAGATCAATGAGGATAATGCTAAGAAGGCAGCCGATAATAATAAAAAGATAGCCGATAACAACAAGAAGGCAGCATCAGATGCTAAGGCTCAGCGAAAGCAACAAGTAACTGATATCCAAACTCAATATATTGAACAACTAAAGCTAGAGGCGGAAGGTGTAAAAAACAGAACTGCATTAATTGCTGAAGGTACTGATAAGGAGAAAATGGTACGAGAGCAGGCCTTCCAGGATTATAAGCAGAACTTCCTTGAGGAGAAAATGAAGGAGGAGAAGGCGGCCATTGATAACGAGTATATAACTAAGGGTGGAAGCATACAGAACTATGAGAAAAAACTAGCACAACTTAGGCTAGATGCTATGAGCAAATTAACTAAGGAGGAGCTTCAGGTATTGAAGGATGCAGAGACCTTAAAAAACAACGAGCTCCTAGCTATTGATCAAAAGGCTGCCGAACAGTTTGCGGCCAACCAGGTACGCATCAATGACCTAACCATTGAGGCAATGGCTGAAGGTGCCGAGAAAGAGGCTATCATGCAGAAGCAGAAATATGACAAGCTAAGAGAGGAGGCCAAAAAAGATACTACCCTAACTGAAGAGCAACGCAGGCAGATCATAGCTATCTATGATCAGATGGATGCTGAGGAAACTAAGAAACGAAATGATGATAGGCTCAAGGCTCAAAGTGATCTAGCCCTATCTTTGGCAGATGAAAAAACCAGAGCCATTGCTGAGGTGGAGGCTAAGTATCTACAGGACCAGGAACTGGCAAAGGGTAACTATGAACTACTCGAAAAATTAAAGAAAGACCATGAGGCTAAGATAACTGATATAACCAATAAGGCAGAACTTGAAAGGATAGAGAATGCTCAAAAGGAAAGAGATGCTAAGCTAACATTAGCAGGTGATATAGCTGATGGCATCACCGATATTGCAAAAGGCCTAGTTAATGATCAGAAAAAACTAGAGAAATTTAACAAGGCAATGGCATTGGTTCAGATTGGTATTGATACAGGTAAGGCAATCAGCTCCCTTGTTGCAGCATCTCAGGCTA
>OGWP01000041.1_pt1 | contig 12056 bp, 19 predicted proteins | sample 1576051 | NCBI WGS metagenome assembly OGWP01 (sample SAMN07581524, study PRJEB24739) | freshwater metagenome | reverse complement strand
TACACTATAGCCTACACTCTTTCCCTACACGACGCTCTTCCGATCTCTTGTTTTTGGGTTGCTGTATTTGAACTCCATGCTGCCTTTCTTCCAGCGGAACGGCTTGCCCTTACAGGCGCATTTGCCTACCGGGTTGAATCCGTTCTGAACCAGGAATGCGTTGATCTCAGTCATTGAAGAACTTGTTGTACAGGATTGTGTTGAGTGCTGCTAAGCTTAGTATGTAGGGTATGTATATCCAGTCAAGTCCAAACATCACAAGGTAGGGCCAGCTGTGAAGCGATGCCATGCAAGTGATGCATCCTGCAATCGGGTTGAACCAGTAGCCCAGGTACTTCTCAAGCGACCGCACAGGCTCTAGCAACATGCCATAGTCTGAGCAGATGTAGAACCCGACACAATATAGGCTGTTGAGTAACAGAAGCAACAGTATGTCTATCATCCCGCAGGTGTGGTATCGGTGAAGCTTGCAAAGGTGAATCGGATGCAGTCATACTCATTGGTGCCTACTACCCAACTGACTGGGTCTCCGTTGCTATCGGTTAAGCTCATAGTGTACACGCTGAAGGGAGTGAATACGCCCTCAGAGCTTGTGGTATCCCAAGTGAACTCACCTCCTGCAATGGTTACGGTCTGTGTGTATACATGTCCGCTCTGCGCGTCTGTGATGGTTGCAGTGTAGGTTCCCGCTGCAACATCCACGCTGAACACGGGCTCCTGGCAATCTGGCAAGGTCGCATCCTCGCATGTCGTACATACATTGACATTTCCTGCTTGTTGGCTTAAGAACTGGAAGCTTATGCTGTGATTGTCTTTGTTATTCCAAGTCTGAAGCGTAAAGAACGAACCGGGAAATTTTGTAGCGGTATTGTCACCGGTACCATCTATATCTACGCTGATCTCACCCGTGTTTGTGTTGACTGTTAGATTCGATGTTATGATTGTACCAGCTGGATGTCCAGAAGCACTATCAGTGATGTAGCTCTCTAGCAATGCTTTGAACGCTGCGATACCTGGTGCTGTTGTTACATCATTACCTGTATGGGTATAGATATTGTCATTCTGAACACTGACATACAAAGTAAAATTGCTAAGAGGCTGAGTTTGCTTTGTGCGTAGTGTGCCGTTCAGATGCGTAGGTACTGTTGCCATACCTCAAAGATACACTCAGAACACGCGGATGAAGTTGCGATGGAAGCTCGCGCAGTAGTATCTGAAGCAGTCTAAAACGTCAGCCTTTCGCAGATCCGTTGAGCGATCCTTCATGATGTCACCCTCGCCGTCAACCTCGACATACTGCAAGTCCTTGCGTAACCATTCACATGACGGGTCAACCTTGACGCAACTGTTCTGAAGTAGGCTGTTGACCAGGACTCGGGTATCCCGTATGCTTGGGTTCACCGCAGGCTGCTTCATCTGACCGCGTCCGCAGTTCAGCCTCCGTGCCACCACATCGTAGTACCCATAGTTGCCAGCCGTCAGTGCGCTCCGGTTCGCCCCGGTTGCGTCACCCGTTACGATGTAGCTGGCTTGAGGGTAGCTGGTTATGATTGCATCGCATAGCTGGTAGATGTCGCTGTTACGCAAGTAGAACTCCTTGAGTACATTGATACATCCCTCGTGCGTGTACTGAATCGCAAGGCAAGTGATAGGATCCACGTTGAAGTCAAAGCTCAGGTAGAGCGGAAGCTTGCTGTCAAACTCTACTGCAGCCACATGCTTAGCCTCATCGTAAGCGTAGGCAAAGGGATTGTTCGCTACGTTCACATCCTCTGCTAAGATCTCGCACCGGAATGTGAGCTCATCGAGCTGACCGCGAAGGATGTCAACCTCGTTTGGATCAATGTGAGGGTTGGAGTAGGTGCTAAGGTTGAACCGCTGCCATGCCGGGTCATCCCGATGGAACAGCTCCTTGAAGTAAGTCTGGCCGAACTTGGGGGTGCTGAGTATCCACGCGTCACCCTTGTAGTCCATCAGTGTTGGCAGGATAGTCTGGTTCCAGGCTTCCTTGAACTTCTTAGCCTTCTCAGCCTCATCGATGACCACACGCGCATACTTGCGACCGCGACCGCTGTCGGGCTCTTCCATAGACCAGAAGTCAATCACGCCTCCGGTCTTGAGGCGCATCTGCTTAGTCTGTTCGTTCTTGGATTCGATTACCGGCTTGAGGATGAACCGCAAGTCCAGCCATACATCATTGAGGTCCTTGTAGGTCGGTGCGAAGTACGCCACCGGGAACCCGTCAAGTGCAAGTTGTGGTAGGAGTTCGTTGACCGCTAAAGTAGTCTTGCCCCAGCGTCTGCCAATCTTGAGGACGTTAAACCTCTTCGCCCGGCTCAGGACCATCTCCTGACCCTGGTGTAATTCCTTTAGGCTTATAGCTAGTTCCATCGCGTACTACTTTAATGGTCAACCCATCCTGGTTCAACTCGATGTTCTGCTTAGCCTTACCGTATGCTCGGTCAAGGATGATCTCCGCAGCTCGCATGTCACCCTTCAGGGCTTTATCAATGATTGTCCGTAGCACCGCTTCAGCAGCTTCGATGCCGTTCACGTTCTCGCTTAGCACATCGGCAAGCAACTTCTCGATTGCCGGTATCTTCTTCGGCCTGCCACCTGGATTCCCACTTTGCCCCTTTTTCCAACGATAGGGGTTGATGTTATCCATGTGGTTCGGATTCTTAGCCTTTCCCATATTGCAAAGTTATAGTCTGTTCAAGCCCTCGCGCTAGAGGGATACTGTGCTTCCATCCTAGCCCATGCAGTACCGATACATCAAGCAGCTTGCGCGTCACTCCATCGGGCATGCTTGTGTTGTACATGAAGTTGCCCTTGTAGCCGATGATCTCGGCAATCAACTTCGCTAGGTTGCTTATGCTTATATCACTTCCCGTGCCGATGTTCACCGGCACTGAGTTATCGTACTTCGATTCCATCAAGAACACACACGCATCGGCCATGTCATCCACATGCATAAACTCTCGCAGTGCTGTGCCCGTGCCCCAGATCTCTACATACTGTTCCTGGTTCTCATGCGCCTCCCATATCTTACGAATCAGCGCAGGTACTACATGCGATGTCTTGAGGTCATAGTTATCACCGGGTCCGTATAGGTTAGTCGGCAGTACGCTGAACCAGCTGCGACCGTACTGTGTGCGGTATGCGTTCACTAACTCGATGCCCGCAAGCTTAGCCATAGCATACGCGCTGTTGGTCTTCTCAAGCTTTCCCGACATCAGATGGTGTGGGTTCATTGGCTGGCTTGCCATGCGCGGGTAGATGCATGAGCTACCCAGGAATATGAGCCGATCGACATCATGAGCATGCGCCGATCGCATCACGTTATTCTGAATCATGAGATTGTCATGCAGGAACTGAACCGGCTGGCTGCGATTCGCATCGATGCCTCCCACCTTCGCAGCTGCCATGTACACCTTGCTGAATCTGTTGGTGCGGAACAAGTGCTCGACCTGCGATGGGTCGCATAGGTTGTACTGCTTGCGTGTCACTCCGATAGCACCGGGTATCCGGCGCATCAGTGCGCTACCTACCATCCCGCTTGCTCCTAGTATCAGTGTCTTCATCCTATGTCCTCCTTGAGCATCTCTTCTGCTATCTGTGTGATGTCATACTTCGGTTGCCATCCCAGCTCAGTCCGCGCCTTAGTGCTGTCACCTAGCAGATGGTTGACCTCGTTGGGTCGATAGTACCTGCGGTCGATACGCACCAGCGGCTTGCCGTCTACATACGCTCCGGTAGCGAACCACTCGACTTGCTTACCTAGTGTGTGCATGCAGATATCAATGAAGGTTTTCACACTGAATGCTATTCCGGTCGCTATCACATAGTCCTTCGGTGTGTCTTGTTGAAGCATCAGCCACATAGCCTCCACGTAGTCCTTCGCATGACCCCAGTCCCGAACCGCATACACGTTGCCCAGCCGAATCGATTGGCCGGTCTTGAGCCAGTTGGCAATGCCTCGCGTGATCTTGCGCGTGACAAACGTCTCACCCCGCCTCGGACTCTCATGGTTGAATAGTATCCCGTTGACCGCGTACATGTTGTATGCCTCCCGGTAGTTGCGTACCATCCAGTACGCGTAGAGCTTAGCGCATGCATACGGTGACTTGGGTACCATCGGGCTGTCTTCATTGAGCTTGCCCATACTCACCCCGCCGTAGAGCTCGGATGTGCTAGCCTGGTAGACCTTGCACTTGAGGTCAAGCAAGCGCACCGCCTCCAGCACACGCATCGTTCCAAGTGCATCGACCTGAGCCGTGTACTCCGGTTGCTCGAAGCTAACAGCCACATGCGACTGCGCGGCTAGGTTGTAGATCTCGTCCGGTTTAATCTGATTAAACAGCCGCGTAAGGCACATGCTGTCGGTCACATCCCCGTAGTGTAGTTCTAAGTTGGGATGGTCGAAGATGTGGTCGATGCGCTGGGTGTTGAGGCTCGAGCTCCTGCGCTTGATCCCATGCACTACATAGCCTTTTGATAGAAGTAGCTCAGCGAGGTAGCTACCATCTTGACCTGTTATTCCGGTTACTATTGCAGTCGGCATATATCACGAGTATTGTACATAGGAATACCAGGAAGGCCATAACGAATCCGACCTGCTCCTTGTCGTTCATATCTCACCCTCACGTTCAAGGATTGACTCCGCCCACCTTAGCGCGGGCTCTCCACCCCATAGCAGGTAGCTGATCGTACCGCAAGCTGTGGTGTCATCGGGCTTGTAGTATTCCGCAGCTCTGGATAGATAGCTGTACATGCGCTTCACGGTCATGAGTGTAAGCGGGTCACCGGATGCCAGCTGCTGCGCCCGCACCTTCCCGACCTGGGTAGCGCACCGGTTGTTCACCTGGGCGTTAAGCTTGATGCCGCGCTCGGCTGCTTCGCGTACCGCCTTCGGGTAGTCAGAGTAGGTCTTGGCCATTAGATAGTTTTGTCTTTACCCCGGTACTGGTAGAAGTACAAGAACGTATCAGCGAAGCACTGGTCCTTGATCAGTCCGCTATCGGCTAACCGCTTAGCGTAGTCAAAGTCCTCGCCGAAGCTGATGCTCTTGTACCCGACCTCCCGGGCGATGTCAGTCATTACTGGGTTGAGATGGTTAAGAGGGCGCGTGTAGATCAGCGTCCCGTGATAGATCGCAGGCTTGTCCGCGTAAGGTAACCCGGCCTTGTGTACGAACTCCATCGGCGTGTGATTCCGGCTGGTCACAATACCCCGGAAGCCTACACCATAGCAGCCGCGCTTCATGAATGGTAGCAAGGTCTCAACGTACTTCGGGCTGATCAAGTCGTCATCGTCTATGAAGGATATGTACTGGGTCTTGCACATGTCAAGAGCCATTTGTCGCTTCTCACCGATAGACCTCTCACGATTGTCCTTGAGGATTACCAGCTCAATCGGTTGCCACTCAATCTGCGGTTCTAGAACTCCGAGCAGCCGCTCCAGGAACTTCTCTCTGCCGTTGATTGTGAGGATAGCGATTGTCCAGATCTTCATAGTGGGAACCCGTTGCGCTTACGCCACTCAAAGGTACGTTGTCCGTACTCATAGCTGACCTTGCTGTTCTCCTTTTTGTATGTCGCATCCACCGGAGCTTTGCCTACCGAGTAGTGCCGGTGCTCAAACTGCAACTGACTCACCTTGTACATGCCGTGAACCTTAGCCGTCTCAGCCAGGTCATTGTCAGCGTACATGCTTAGGTAGCTGGGATGGTACAAATATCCGAGCTTCTTGTACGCAGCGCGGTTCATGATCGGTAAGGTCACGATGTCATTGCGAATCCCGTCATGGACTTGCAGGACCGTAGCGTAGTCCGGGTCGAACTCAGCTGCAACCTGGTCATCCCAGTGCCAGAAGGGATGCATGTCATCGGATACCAGAACCAGGATGTCACCGGTCGCTTCCTTCGCTCCTACATTGCTGGCAGCGACCATGTTAGTAGCCTCCGAGGTTACGATAATGACCCCGGGAAGCTCGCTGAATTTCGTAAGGTATTGACCTCGTGTAGCATCTGTGCTGTTCAGCGACACGATGTACTGGATGTCGTAGCCGTGTTTGGCTGTTGAAAGCCAAAGTCTAGCGGTCTCAAGAGCCTGGTCAGGTCTACCGAGGGATGGATGAACGATGGTGAATCGGGGTGTCATTTGCGGAGATTAGCGGACGTATTCTCCGCATTAAGGCATCTGAGGTGTTGAATCAGCTTTGTCGCGGAAGCTGAGGCTGAAGTAGTCGGTGCCTTGTGCGGACTTCTTCATCCAGATGCTAACGTCCTTGAGTTTGCCGTCAATGAGTGCGGTTCCGGTGAAGTCTGGGTGATTCTCGGTAGTCTTCTTGCGGTTTGCGAATGCGCTTCCGCTGTTTGGTTTGTGTTCGTATGCCATGTTTATTCGCTTTGATGGGTGCTAAGTTAGTTATCAGTGAAAGATTATCAAGTCAGGTTATTAACATTCGTAGAATGCATTGCTGAACATCAATCTGGGTAAGATGGGTAAGATGCGGGTAAGATAATTTGACCCTATCTTACCCGCTTAACTTGTTGAACTATATATAGTTATATACTAAAGGTAAGATAGGTAAGATAAAATATATATATAGAGGCTACGATATTCATACATGCATTGATTGCATTCAACACATTGATTCCAGGGCTCCCTATGTAGGTATTTTTTCGATTTATCTTACCCGACACAACCTATTGATATTCAGCGCATCCCGCGAATTGCGGGTAAGATAGCCTAAAAATTATCTTACCCGAGCCCTTTAGAAGGGTGCAATTTCGTCCTTTTTATACGTATTATAGGTAAAATTTACGGCGCGTTCTGTTGCCAGGTAACCATACATCCCGTCTTTTTTGTACCGGATGTAACCTAACCGGCGGAGTTCCATACCGAGCTTGCGTGTTGATAACCGTTGCTTAGTCCGCATTTCGATTAGGTCCTTGATCTGGCTGCATGTCTTCCAGTCATATTGGTTCTGGACATTGGCTGGCTCAAAGTATTGGTGAAGCATCTCGGCTTCGATGCTGACCTCGGTATAGCGTCCTGACGTGTATTCGTTGAGCTGGTTGATCTCTTCCTTGTTCAGCGTACTTCGGTGCCCCTCGCGGTGCATATCGCGTACCTGGGCGAGGATTTGAGCCTTGTCTAACGAGTTGTAAGAATCGTAGTCGAACTGACCGGTAGCCTCGAACACGATGATACGGCGGTTGCCGGTCGCATCGTTGAGGATCTCGGTCTCGTTGCAGGTACCGCATAGGGATGCCATGCGGCGAAGGGTGACGTTCTTGCGTCCGTAGGGTTCGCGTAGGGTGAAGGTGTCGGCTGATAGCATCATTTTCATGTGCTTCGCGTCCTGCTTCGACTTGCCGGAGTATTCGTCATCGAAGATGATTAGCTTCTGAGTCATGAGCAGGTCATCGTCCTTGCCTTTGTCCAGCTGCGAATTGGCGAAGTATCGGCGTAATGGGTCAGGTAGAAGCCGTTTGAAGAACTGGGTCTTGCCGGTATTCTTCTCCCCTGCCAGGACCAGGCACAGGATGTTGGGCTCTTGGAGGTAGATGGTATCGAAGATGCCGAGCATCCACTTTGTAAGCATCTTGCACCTCCATTCGGGAGTTCCGGTGTCGGAAGTGATGGAAGCGGCTAGGGGTGTGATACGGTCATACCCATCCCATATCAGGGTGTCGAGGTATTCGGTAATAGGATTGTAGCTCGGGGTATTGGAGCTAAATATGATTGTGTCGAAGATTTCGCGCGATAGCTTCTCGAAGGCTTGCTTCGCATCCAGGAACATAGCGTTGAGGTCTTCGGTCTCGAGCTCGTTGCCGTCTAGTTCATAGGTTCGAGTGATTGCGTTCTTGCGGATGTACCAGCGTGAGCGCATCCATAGTTGGACATCGGCTAGGTTGAGTGACTTCTGCTTCTTGTCTTCTTTGGGCTTGAAGGTATCGGAAGCGTAGACGGCTTGAATGATCTCTTGATCGGTCGCGGTTGGTGCTGGCTTGACCATCGCAGCTGCTTCTGAAGCGTCCTTGCCGGATGTCTTGGAGTAATATGCAAGGAGTGCAATCTCGTCTTCGCGTTGATCGGAGATGGTATAGCCGTTCAGCTTGCAGAAGTAGTAGAGTGTGCTGATTGTGATCTTGCCTTGATTGTGTCTGAGGCAAGCATCGTATTGCTTATTGCAGGTATTCTGATCGTACTGGGGGCTGAAGCTGCTGATATGATGGAAGTAGTCACGTCCTTGCTCCTTGAACTCGGATGCCAGGGCGAAGCCGATGTTGCGCCACTGGACATAGCCTCCTGTGATGTCCTTGTCGATTTGCTGCATGACCCGGTCGAACTTGGACTGGGTATGTAGGTAGTTAGATCGGCGGTGTTCCTGGTTAAGACGCTCCTCGTTCTTGCTCAGATACTGTTTGAAGATCTTGGCATCGTAGTTCTGGAACAGGTCGGGATCATACGATACGAAGCGGGTGCGGGATACATCCTTGCATGCCGGATCGAGGGGTATCTGCAAGAGGTTCCAGTAGTATTGCTCAAGTGCATCGAAGGACTCGCCGTGCTTCTTGGGATCGATGCGTACCACGCAGCACAGGCCATTACCGGATACGGATAGGAATAGGGCGTACGTGTACGGGTCGAGTCGAAGCTTCTGTCTGACCAGCTCGATGTCTTCAACGTCATCGAAGTCGATTGCGATGAATCCGGAGTGCTCGACAAGTCCATCGATGCGGCGTTGCGAGAATGAACCGGAGACGGTAAAGTTGGGAAGGTCTTTCTTGAGCTGTTCGCGTTTCTTCTTATCGGGCGCGATTCGTACATCAAGGACTTTGTCCTGGTAGCGTCCTTGCCGGATGTCGGCAAGCATGTGATCAAGGTCGTAGAGTTGGCAGTTTTTGGATTCGCGGATGTTGGCGTAGAGTGAAACTTTCATGTGTTCTGGTTTGATTAGGGCAAAGGAACCCCGCCTCCGAAGGTGAATATCGGAGGACGGGGCACTGCAATCTTACTACAATTTGAACGGAAGCGGCTGTGTTTGTTGAAAACTACCGGAACTCCCAGCCGTCAGGGAAGATGCTTCGGGTAGATGTACGCAGGATACTCTGAACGATTTCACGTCTGGTAGGTATGCCATTGATCAGACGCAAGCGAATGAATGTAGACAGGAGTGACGTGTTGATGTTCATCATAGGGACTTGATTACAAAGAGACTGCCAAAGACTGCCGCAACTGAGCTCCAGAAACGCTTCGCCCGAGTAGTGCGTCTGTTCTGCTTGATAAGAGCCACATGCTGGGCAAACAGGGAGTCCCGGTCTGTTTGACATGATTGATAGGTTTGAGTAAGGATTGTGACGCGGTTCTGCAAGACGGTGACCATCTCGCTCTGCTTAAGGATCAGTTCGTTTTGGAGCAACATCTGTTGTGAGGCAAGGTCGAGCTCCACGCGATCGGAATCAGCCTGGACAAGGTCTTGCAGCATGTAGATGACCAGCTGCTTGGGTAGCAGAACAAGACTATCGGATTGAGTCTTTGTAGCGGCTTGAGAGAATGCGGGTGAGCTCATCGCTAGACATAGTAGAGATGATAGCATTGTTAGCACCGCGATTCTCACGAATGCGAATGATTTTGGTCTCATTGATAGGCTTGATTTTAACGAGTGAATCGAACTTGTACTTGATGTGGTTGTAGATTTCCCGGTTGATGTCCATCCGGTTCTCGAGGATCTCGATGCGTTCGGCATTCTCCGGTGAGAGCGGTAGGAACTTAGGTTGCTTCGGTCGCATGATCAGATTGACAATGACCGCAATAGCTACCACAAGAACCAGCTCACCGATTAGCTTGAAGTAGTTCATAGTGTACGGAGATAGATGATTGCTTTGATTAGAGATTCTTTGTCAGCGTAAGGGATGACATCCATCAGCTCAGCTGCGATAGCTTCGTTGTAGGCGGTCTCCTTCTTGGCTACGATTGACCATTTGCGGTCAAGGTACTTGGAGCGGGGCACGGTTCCGGATCGGTCACCCCATGCGGAGTCAACGAGCTTAGAAGTTACGCGCTGGACCTCTTCGATGTAGGTCTCTGACAGTTGCACCTTGTTCATCGCCTGGAGGGTGCTATCCAGGATTGTTTGAGCCTGTGCGGTTCCTAGAACCGTGATGAAGGCTAGGGTGAGTATTGTTCTCATGATACTAATAGTGTTGCAAGTTGTTCTGTTGGTTTCGTTTCCACTTGGCATGCGTCTCAGACCATGTCGGATCATGCAGTCCCCTGGCGCATCCTGTCATGTTCATGATTAGCAGAATAGTTAACATGAATAGCAAGATGCAGCAAGTGATGTTTAGGTAATCGCGTCCCATTGTTCGATGAAGGTTGGCCAGTCACGGGCTACGATGTAGTACCCTCCGGCTTGTTCGATGTCTTGTTTGATTCTGATCTGGTGTTCCGAGAGCTTGTCTCGGCCTACTTTGACTTCGATTGCTACGTTGACTGCGAACTTGCGTCCTCCGTGTTCGACCATCTTGGAAGCCATGATGTCTGCGATTCCTTTGCGGGTGCCACCCTTGCGGAAGCGTTTGGTGCGCGGATCGTAGATTCCGGTGTTATTGATCCGGTCAGCGTAGTTTCCAGTCAGTCGAATAAAAGCCTCGATAGACCTGGTCAGGTCGTTTGCGGAAGAGTCCTTGAACTTCTTCACTGATGGTAGAGCATGGAGCGGTACTAGCGGGTGCTTGTTGATCTTGGTCATATTGGCTAGCTGAGTAAGTTGCTCCAGCGTCAAGCCTTTGTATTGCTCGTTCAAGATACCAGATTGCTTTTTGAAGGTCTTGCTGGGGGGCACCTTTATGCTTGTGCCTTGCGATATACTTCAGCGCATTGCCGATGTTGAAGTCGGCACCCCATGCCTCGATGACATTGATAGCTTCGTAGGTCGGGTCAGTTGACTTGTAGTGCTTCACTGGCAGGTGTTTGTTCCGGTGTGTACGGTTACCGCATCAGAATAGTAGATGGTTCTGACTTTGGCGTTATTGTCTGTGATAGTCCAGGCTACGCGCACTGAGTAGGTAGTAGACGGCTTGAACAGGTTGTTGGTTCCGTAGCGGTAAGGCATGACATTGGTCAGGCATTCTACGTTGTAGGGGTCAACACGCGGTTCGACTACCATCTTGTATGCACTTACTTCGATACCGTTGCCGGAGGCGGGTCGGTTCTGGTCAGTCCAGCGCATCACTAACCATCCGCACCAGGTAGTGTCATAGGTTACCTTCCAGTCTCCGGAGTACACCTCGAACTGTTGCCATTCGGTTGTAGTGCCGGTTGACCCTCCGTTCCCGTTTCCGTTGGCACCTCCAGCGTTGGGGTTGAACTTGCGTTCCGTTGATACCGGCGGGTTGACATGATCGGGTGCGATTTCATTGATGTGATTGTCGCAGGATGCGATTAGCAAGCAGACGAGGATGAATGTGAGGTTCTTCATGGTTTGACGTTTTAGTAAAGATAGGGTGAAAGTCGGCTTTTGATGGGTGAATGATTAGTTCACCTCTTCAAGCTGGACATCTATGGGCTGCGTTTGGGGCGGAGAGATTTGAGCGTCAATGTCTAGAAGCTTCTGTCTCAAGTCCCGGATGTGGTCCATGATCAGCTGTTCGATGGGTGCGGAGCTCTCCTGGTCGGAGCGTTTCAGTCCCTTGATGGGGTCAGGAACTTTGCCCTTTGACCACTTCAGCAGCTTGTTGTGTGAATCACAGAGCTGATCGAACAGTTCATCGCGTAGTGCAATGAGTGCGCGTTTACGTTCATCGATGTGCTTTGGTGTGCACATATCGGACATTACTGTTACTTTCCCTTCTTTGGGTTCATTTTTTTTAGGCTTGCGGTGCATATAGCGTAGGCTGAGGATTTGGATTTGCCGAAAGCCTGCACGGAGGCTACGCAGCGTTCTAGTTTCTTTGGCATGTTTAGATAGTTTCATCTAAGGTAGGGCTAGTTTCGTCATCTTCCACTTTAAGGTTCCCATCCAGCAGCTCTTTGATTGCGATA